>ERZ501011.15-NODE-15-length-51273-cov-12.318755_pt1 | contig 51273 bp, 47 predicted proteins | sample MGYA00248833_ERZ501011 | MGnify/ENA primary metagenome ERZ501011 (study PRJEB25958, sample SAMN03398530) | human skin metagenome | study: EMG produced TPA metagenomics assembly of the Human Skin Microbiome Metagenome (human skin metagenome) data set. | reverse complement strand
TGCCGAGGATGGGACCGAGATCGACGGTCAGCTCGGAGGTCACCACCCGCAGCCTGGCGTGGACGGCCGCGCGCAGTTCCTCGGCCACGTCCGGGCTCTGACAGTGCTGGATGCCGACCGTGACCGCGCGGCCGCCCGCGGAGTCGGCGGCGGCGTCGACCATCTTGTCCAGCGCCTTGGAGAACGTGCGATGACGTTCCTTCAGCGTCAGGGTCCCGTCGACCATGTGCAGGATCGGTTTGATGGACAGCGCCGATCCGAAGAGCTTGCCCGCGGCGCTGATCCGGCCACTGTTGCGCAGATTGTCGAGCTGCTGCACACACAGCAGCGAGTCGACGGTCGCTGCCTGTCGGATGGCGGACTCGTACACGCGGTCCCGGTCGGCTCCCCCGGCGGCGGCCTGGGCGGCCGCGACGGCGGTGAAACCGACTGCGAGACCGACAGATCGGGAATCGACGACCCGAACCTGCCCGGAAAACTTCTCCGCGGCCATCCGCGCCGAACTCCAGGTCCCCGACAACCGGCGCGACATGTGAACGGCGACGACGCCGGCACCCTGACTCGCCTCGAGCGCGGACTCGAAATGTTCGGAGAGGTCGTTGGGGTTGGCACCGGAGGTGGTCACGCCCGGCGTCGTCACGATGTCGGCCGGGATGTCGTCGACACCTTCGCGGTAGTCCTCGTCGCCGACGGCGAGGTGCAGTGGGACCTGCCGAATCCCGTAGTGCTCGGTCACCGACCGCGGCAGTCGGGACGAGGAGTCTGTGACGACGACGACAGGCACGCGTCTACGTTAACGGGTTCACGCGCCGGGCCTCCACGGGCGTCGGGGTCGGGCCCCCGGCGTCGCGATTCGCGCGCCGCCGGACGGCGTCGACGACCGGGGCGACCAGGTCGGCGATGCCCCGATGGCACGAGAAACCCCAGTGGATTCCGTCGGGATTCATCTCGGCGGTGTCGTCGTCGAAGGCGTCCCGGGTGACCGGGTAGAAGTCGACACACGGTAGGCCGTGGCTCGACGCCCATCGCGACATCGCCGCGGTCGTCGGGATCCGCCCGGCATGGACGTTGCCGTAATACGGACTGCGGTGGGTGGGCGGCAGGCACACGACGATCGGGAGGTCCGGACGCAACTGGGCGAGCGCCGCGCGGATCTTCTCCAGGTACTCGATCGTGACGTGCGGCGGCAGCGCGAGCGGCCATCCGAGGTGCGACCCCCGCGGTTGTATCCACGCATAGGCCGCGCGTACTCGCTGCCGCAACCCGTTCGGCCTGATGTAGCGGATCTGCTCCCGGAAAGCCGTCGGAAGCGGCGAGGGCAGCGTGTCCATCCCTCCGAATGCGAGCACGACGACGTCGGTGCGGGGCACGGTGGCCCAGATGTTCGGGTCCTGGGTGAGGGCCCACCAGACGTCCCGGCTCGTCCACCCGATCCGGCCGAACAGCCGCACCTCCGAGCGCGTCGCAGCGCCCACGAGCATCGGCCAGATCCGAGGGTCATCCGCGGGCAGACCGCCCTGCGGACCGTAGTACGCGAGCGAGTCGGACAACACCAGCACACATCGCTCCCGCGCACCGGCAGCGGATGGACCGGGTCCGGCGGCCTCGGTCATCGGCGGACGTCGCTCACTGCACCGCCGGGTCGGAGTCCTCGGCGGACGCGTTCCACACGTCCAGGCGCCACCGCGGCAGTTCGCCGGGCATGCTGTGCCCCGACAGCTGCACCCAACTCGTGTTCGCGAGCCCCCCGAAGACGGGCCAGTTCTCGACCGGCAGCCCGAGCAGCGCCGCGGTCATCGCCGCGATCACTCCCCCGTGGGCCACCAGCACCACCGGCGCCTCCGGGTTGTCGCCGACGCCCCACTCCGGCAGCAGCTCGATCAACTCGTCGACCAGGGGGGTGGAGCGGCGGGCGACGTCGACGCGGCTCTCCCCACCCGGCGGCGTCCAGGTCGCGTCATCGCGCCAGACGGCGCGCGCGCCCGGCATCGCGGCATCGACGTCGAGGTGCGTCAGACCCTGCCACTCACCGAGGTGTGTCTCCCGTAGGCGCACGTCGGTGGTCACCGGCAGACCGGTTCGATGCGCGAGCGCCTCGGCGGTGTCGCGGGCCCGCCGCAGATCCGACGACCAGATGACCACCGGTTGCCGCTTGGCGAGCTCGACCGCGGCCGAACCAGCTTGCCGGACACCGAGTTCGGACAAGTCGGTGTCGATCTGACCCTGCATCCGACTCGCCGCGTTGTACTCGGTCTGCCCGTGCCGCAACAGGATCAGGCGCCGCACCACCGGGGTGAGACGTTCGACGGCGGTGTCGTGTGAGTCGGGACCGCCACTCACGACAGCCCGTCCACCTCGACCACCGGGCAGTCCTTCCACAGACTCTCCAGCGCGTAGAAGCGTCGTTCGTCGGTGTGCTGGATGTGCACCACGATGTCGGCGTAATCGAGCAGTGCCCAACGACCTTCGCGCGTGCCCTCGCGCCGCAGCGGCTTGTGGCCGGCCTCCCGCAGCTTCTCCTCGACCTCGTCGACGATCGAGTTCACCTGACGCTCGTTGTCGGCGGAGGCGATCACGAAGGCGTCGGTGATCACCAACTGCTCCGACACGTCGATCACCGTCACCTCATGGGCGAGCTTCTCGGCCGCGGCCAGGGCGGCCACCTTGGCCATCTCCAGCGCTTCAGCTGACGCAGTCACACTTGTCCTCTCATTCGGTCACGGCCTGTTCGCCCAGGGCGCGGCCCGACCCGTCGGTATCGCCCTGCAACTCCCCGGGAGGAATTTCCTCGGGCGGGAGCCGCTCGGGGCGGTTGGCCCCCGGAAGCGCCGGGGCGGAGACACCGGGCGACGACGCCCGGGGCGCACGATACAGCTTCCGCTTGGCGATGTACTGCACGACGCCGTCGGGCACCAGGTACCAGACGGGCCGACCCTGCAACGCGCGCGTCCGGCACTCGGTGGACGAGATCGCCAGCGCCGGGATCTCCAGCAGATGCAGGGTGTCGGCGGGCATGGCCTCGAGATGGTGGGCCAGGTGCGTGGCGTCGAGCTCGTACCCCGGGCGGCTCACGCCGACGAATCGGGCGAGGCCGAACAGCTCCTCCCAGTCCTGCCACGACAGGATGGATTCCAGCGCGTCGGCACCGGTGATGAAGTACAGCTGGGCTTCCGGAAGCAGCGCTCGCAGGTCGCGGAGCGTGTCCACGGTGTAGGTGTCGCCGTCGCGGTCGATGTCGACACGACTGACGCTGAACTGCGGATTCGACGCGGTCGCGATGACCGTCATGAGGTAGCGGTCCTCCGGCGGGCTCACCGTCGTCGCCTCGCCGATCTTCTGCCAGGGACGGCCGGTCGGGACGAAGATCACCTCGTCCAGCGAGAACCGGTGGGCGACCTCGCTGGCCGCGACGAGGTGCCCGTTGTGGATCGGGTCGAACGTGCCGCCCATCACGCCGATACGGCGCGCACGCGGGCGGTCGGGTGACATGGACGGTCAGTCTACGCGTCGAGCACTGATGCGAATCGGCAGCGCTGGTCAGATCGGCAGGAGGTCGGCGATGACCGTGCCCAGTTGTGTGGCGTTCCGGCATTCGAACATGTCGATCACGTCCGCGTAATCGGTCGCGACCGAGTCACCCGTGCCCCAGTGCTGCTTGGCCTCCGGGTTGAGCCAGTAGGCGTGCCGGGCCCGTTCCACCAGTTCGGCGAGCGCGTCGGCGTGCGGATCGTGATAGTTGTTCCGCCCGTCCCCGAGGATCAGCAACGCACCCCGGTGGGTCAGCGTATCGCCGTAGTCGGCGACGAACCCGGCCAGCATGTTGCCGTAGTCCGAGTGACCGTCGCGGGTGGAGATCCGCGCGGTGGAGATCATGTGGTGCATCGCCGCACCGAAATCCTCTTCGCCGTGGTCGAAGTAATCGGTCACCTCGTCGACGGTGTCGACGAAGGCGAACACCCGCACCTTCGAGAACTGTTGCCGCAGTGCATACACCAAGCGCAACGTGAACTGACTGAACCCGGCCACCGACCCCGAGACGTCGCAGATGATGATGAGTTCGGGCCGCCCCGGTCGGGGCTTGCGGTGACTGAGTTCGATGGGCACCCCACCGGTGGACATCGAGGCGCGCAGCGTCTTCCGGACGTCGACCGCGCCGCGGTGAGCGCGCCGTCGCCTCGTCTCGAGCTTCGCGGCCAGCAATCTGGCCAGTGGTTCGATGGTCTTGCGGATCTCCACCTGTTCTTTGGCACCCGCCGACAGGAAGTTGACGTTCTCCGGTAACGGGGGCACCGCATAGGCGCCGACCTTCTCGCGGCCGTTGCGGTCGGCCATGCGCCGCTGGGTCTCTCGCTCGATCGCCGCACGCAGATCGTTGGCCTTCTGGCGCGCCGCCTGCCGGTAGAGCGGTTCCGTACCGGCCCGCCCGCCGTCCCCGTCGCCATCCCCGGCCATGGCCGCCGCGATCTTCGCGATCAGTGTCTGCGGACTCACCGCGGTGATGGCCTGATAGGCCGAGAACGCCTCGCCCCGAGTCGATCCGTAACGCCCCAACTCGTCGACGATCATCGCGATGGCCTGGTCGAGCCGGCCGTCGTTCGCCGACGCGTCGTCGGCGAGCATCTCCGCCAGCGCGTCCCGGACCGCCTCGACATCGAGCTCGCCGTCGGGGGTGCGCGGAAGATCCTCGGTCACGGTGCGCATTCCGGCGCCGACCGGGAACCACAGGTCGAAGACCCGGTCGAACACACCGCGATGGGCGTGATCGACGAGCAGTGTCGTCGCGAGCCCCTCGCGTAGACGGGGGCGTTCGAGGAGGTCGAGGACCTCCATGGCACTCGCCGCATCGATCAGCGCCGACGGCCCGACCACGATCCCGCGACGACGCAACTCGTCGACGAAATCGGTGAGGTGCGCGACGAGCGGAGCCGTCATCAGCCCAGCTTGAGTTCTTTGAGAGCCGTCTTGAGGTCCGGCCGGTGCTTCAGCACGACACCGAGCGTCCGCGCTATGAGTCCGTCGTCGAATCCGCCACCGCTCTTCGCCGTGGCCTTCTCCCCGGCTCCCAGCGCCAACAGCGTGTTCGCCCAGTCGATCGTCTCGGCCACCGACGGCTTCTTGCGGATGTCGAGTGTGCGCAGGACACCGACGATCCGCACCAGCTCGGCGCTGAGCGAATCCGACAGGTTCGGCACCCGCGACGCGAGGATCTCCTTCTCGCGCTCGGCATCCGGGAAGTCGATGTAGAGGTACAGACAACGACGCTTGAGTGCCTCGGACAGTTCACGGGTCGCGTTCGATGTCAGCAAGACGATCGGACGACGCTGAGCGGCAACGGTTCCCATCTCCGGGATGGTGATCGCGAAATCGCTGAGCACTTCCAGCAGCAGACCCTCCATGTCGACGTCGGCCTTGTCGACCTCGTCGATGAGGAGCACGGTGGCACCCTCGCGCGAGATCGCCTTGAGCAGCGGCCGCGGCAGGAGGAACTCGTCGGAGAAGATGTCGGCCTTGGCCTCATCCCACGCGCGGTCCCCCGTCGCCTGGATGTGCAGGATCTGCTTGGCGTGATTCCACTCGTACAGCGCGCGGGCCTCGTCGATGCCCTCGTAGCACTGCAGGCGGATGAGTTCGGCATCCGTGGCCGCCGCGATGGACCGGGCGAGTTCGGTCTTGCCGACACCCGCCGGCCCCTCGACCAGCAACGGCTTGCCGAGACGGTCGGCCAGGAAGGTCGAGGTCGCGGTCGCGTCGTCGGCGAGGTAACCCGTCGCGCGAAGGCGACCGACGACGTCGTCGACACCCTCGAACGACGGCACGACGGCCGGGCCCGAGCCGGTGTATCCCGCGGTCCCCGCGTCCGGGGTCGTCGCGCTCATCAGGCGGGCCGCACGTGGCCGTTGCCCCAGACCACCCATTTGGTCGAGGTCAGTTCCGGCAGACCCATCGGGCCGCGGGCATGGAGCTTCTGGGTGGAGATGCCGATCTCGGCGCCGAAGCCGAACTGCTCGCCGTCGGTGAAGGCGGTCGATGCGTTGACCATGACGGCGGCGGCATCCACGCGCCGGGTGAACTCGTCGGCGGCCGCCAGGTCGGTGGTGATGATCGCCTCGGTGTGGCCGGTTCCGTAGGTGTCGATGTGGGCGACCGCGGCGTCGAGCCCGTCGACCACCTTCATCGCGATGTCCATCGACAGGTATTCCATGGACCAGTCGTCCTCGGTGGCCGGCTCCATACCCGGCTCGTCGCCGTGGATGACCACGCCCTGGGTCTGCAGCACCGAGGTGATCCGCGGCAGCGCGTCGGCCGCGACGGCCTTGTCGATGAGCACGGTCTCCGCGGTGTTGCAGACACTCGGCCGGCGGGTCTTGGAGTTGAGGATGACACGCGCCGCGACATCGAGGTCGGCGAGTGCGTGGACGTAGACGTGGCAGTTGCCGACGCCGGTCTCGATCGTCGGGACCGTCGCATTCGACACCACGGCCTCGATGAGGCCCGCGCCGCCACGGGGGATGACCACGTCCACGAGTCCGCGCGCCCGGATGAGCGCGGTCACGCTGGACCGATCGTCGCTGGGCAGCAGCGACACCGCATCCGCGCTGACCCCCTTGGCCGACAGGGTCTCCCGCAGCACGCGCACGAGTTCGGCGTTCGACGACGCGGCCGACGACGAGCCACGCAGCAGCACCGCGTTCCCGGACTTGAAGGAGATCCCGAACGCATCGACGGTGACGTTGGGGCGCGCTTCGTACACGATGCCCACGACCCCCAGGGGCACGCGCAGCTGACGCAGCTGCAGCCCGTTGGGGAGGGTCTTCCCCGCAACCACCTCACCGATCGGGTCGGGGAGCACGGCGACCTGCCGCAGACCGTTGGCGATACCGGCCACGCGCGACGCGTCGAGCCGCAGCCGGTCGAGCAGGCTCACCTCGATGTCGGCCGCCTCGGCACGTGCGATGTCCTCGGCGTTCGCGGCGAGGATGGTGTCGGTGGCCGCCTCGATGGCGTCGGCCGCGGCGAGCAGGACCTCGTTCTTGCCCGCGGTCGTCAGACCGCTCAGCGAGCGGGACGCCGACTTGGCGGCACGGGCAAGCCCGAGAACGACCTTCTCGGTGTCGGACTTCTCGGCGCCGGAGCCGCCTTCGGCGACGGACTGCTCTGCGGTGGGTGCGCTCATCAACATCCTCGACTTCGGTGGTTCCGGGCGCAACCGCCCGGACAGTGCCGTTCTCAGAGTAACGCCGCAGTTTCGGAGTCCCCAACGAGATCCACGGTCGGCGCCTCAGGCGAGTGCGAGGAAGAGTTTCTCCAGCTCTGCCTCGGTCAACGGCGGTTGCTCACCGTCAACGGTCTCGATGCACTGCCGCATTCCCGAGGCCACGATCTTGAAGCCGGCGCGGTCGAGCGCGCGGGACACCGCGGCGAGCTGGGTGACCACATCCTTGCAGTCACGCCCGGCCTCGATCATCGCGATCACGCCGGCGAGCTGCCCCTGCGCTCGGCGTAGACGGTTGAGGACGGCACTCATCGCATCGTCGCCGACGGCCACGTGGGGCCTCTTGTCATCGGCCATCGAGGCCTCCTCGCTGTCGTGCACCACCGACGTCCGGTTGGGTGCTGAATTCTTGACGTCAAGATACCCCCATGGGTATGTTGGCCGCCAGACGGATACCCCGAGGGGTATATACGAAAGGAAATCCATGGCGCCGATCACACCTCTGTCCGACGAGGCGACCACTACCGACCCCGCGGGCTCCCCGCCCGGGGGCCTCGGCCGGTGGGGTGCGGCCATGGCCGCGCACGCCCGCTGGGTGTTCGGCGTGTGGCTCCTCGTCCTGCTCGTCCTGGGAGCCGCGGCGCCGTCGGTGTTTTCCGCACTCGCGGGCGCGGGCTGGCAGGCCGACGGGTCGGAGTCCGTGCAGGTCCGCGAGCTGGCTCAGCAACATTTCGGCGGGAACTCGTCGGCAGCGGTCCATGTGGTCGTCCACTCCGAGCGCGACACGGTCGACGGTCCCGCGATTCGAGAGGTGGTCGGCGAGATCGCTGCACTGGCGGGGACGGACAGCCGGTTCGCCCAGGTCGTCCCGCCACAGCCCGGCACGTCGATCAGCCCGGACGGCCACACCGGGATCGTCATAGTGGGCGCGGCCGCCGACACCGACGAGATGGTGCGCGCTGTCGATGAGCACAAGGACGCGTTGATCGCCCTGTCCGGAAACGGGATCGAGGTGTACCCGACGGGTGCCTCGGCCCTGTGGAGCGACTTCAACGAGGCCAATCACGACGCGATGATCAAGGCCGAGCTGTTCTCATGGCCGGTCACGCTGACGATCATGGTGCTCGCCTTCGGGTCGCTCGTCGCGGCCGGTCTCCCATTGTTGCTGACCATCGCCGGTCTCGTCGCATCCGCGGGCGGCCTGGTGTTGTTGAACCAGGTCACCCCGATCTCGGTGTGGGCCATGAACTTCGCGATGATGTTCGCGCTGGCGCTGGGCATCGACTACGCACTGTTCCTGGTGTCGCGGTTCCGCGACTCGGTCCGGGAGCACGGCGACGACATGCGCGCGGCGGTGGCGCAGACGATGGACACCGCAGGCAAGGCGGTGTTGCTGTCCGGCATCACGGTTCTGGTGAGCCTGTCGGCCGTGCTGCTGGTTCCGGCACCGGCGGTGCGCACGATGGCGGTGGGCATCATGCTCGCGGTGGCCTTCGTCCTCGCGGCAACCCTCACTCTCCTACCCGCCGCGCTGGGCGCCCTGGGTGGCCGGATCAACGCGGTCTCGCTGCCGTACGCGCGCCGCCAGCAGCACCGATCGCCGGTGTTCGCACGCTGGGGCGGCTTCCTGCAGCGCCATCCGTGGGCTGTCGCCACCGGCTCCCTGGTTGTTCTCGTCGCGCTCGCGATCCCGGTCGTCGGGTTGAAGGTCGCTATGCCCTCCATCGGCGTCGTCCCGGCCGACGCGCCCGTCCGCCAGGGCTATGAACTCGTGCAGTCGCAGATGGGCGAGGGCGCACCGGGGATGCTGCAGATCGTCGCACCCGCCGACGAGGCGCAGCAGGCCGCCGCGGTCGCGGCGCAGTCCCCGGGGATCACCATGGTCACTCCCGCGACGCCGGCCGCGGACGACTCGGACCTCGTTCTCATGCAGGCTCTTCCGACCGTCGACCCGTCCGCCGGCCAGATGGCCACAATCGTCGACGACCTGCGTGACGCATTGCCCGACGGCGCTCTCGTCGGCGGCGCGCCCACCGAGAACCTCGACCTGCAGCACGCTCTGAACGACTACTTCCCGCTGGTCGTCGCCGTCATTCTCGTCCTCGGTTTCGTCCTGCTGCTGGTGTCACTCCAAGCGCCGCTGATCGCACTCATCGGCACTGTGGTGAGCCTGCTGTCCACCGCCGCGGCGTTCGGCGTCGCGAAGCTGATCTTCCAGGACGGGCACCTGGCAGACCTGCTGGGCTTCACACCTCAGGGATTTCTCGACGGCTGGGCCCCCGTGTTCTTCTTCGCCATGATCTTCGCGATCGCGATGGACTACACCGTGTTCCTCCTCGCCACCGCCAAAGAACACTACGAACGCTCCGGGGATCCATCGACCGCGCAGGTCGACGGCATGGCCCACTCCGGGCGGATCATCTTCGCCGCAGCTGCGGTCATGGTCGCCGTCTTCTTCACCTTCGCCCTGGCCCAACCACTCCCTCCGAAGGAGATGGGGATCATCCTGGGTGTGGCAGTCCTGCTCGACGCCGTCCTGATCCGCCTCACCCTCCTGCCGGCGCTGCTACGCATCACCGGCCGGGCGGCGTGGTGGACACCATCCTGGTTGCGCCGGATCCTCCCGTCGATCAGCTTCAAGCATTGACCTCACCCGAATCGGGTACACGCCCCTTGAGGGCCGACAAGAAAGGACACACGATGTCACTCGCACTGACCACCACGCTGCCGCACCCCTTCCCGGAGGCGGTCGAACGGACCAGAGCCGCGCTCGCCGATCAGGGATTCGGCATCCTCACCGAGATCGACGTCCAGGCGACGCTCAAGACGAAACTCGACGAGGACATGGAGCCGTACCTGATACTCGGCGCGTGCAATCCGCCGCTGGCGCATCGGGCGCTCGGCGTCCAGCGGCAGATCGGGTTGCTGTTGCCGTGCAACGTCGTCGTTCGCTCCGACCCGGGGAACCCCGACCACACGCTGGTCGAGGCGATGAACCCCGATCTCATGGTCCAGGTCTCGGGCGAACCGGACCTCGAACCGGTCGCACGTGATGCCGCGGTGAAGTTGCGCGCCGCGATCGATTCCCTGACCGCACAGTCCTGAATCCCCTTGCACATCCGCCCGAGACCTCCGGAGTTCTCATGACCCACTTCGATTTCTACTTCGACCCCGTGTGCCCCTTCGCCTGGGTCGCATCGCGATGGCTCATCGATCGGGCTCAGGCACACGATGCCTCCGTCGACTGGCACGTGATGAGTCTGGCCATCCTGAATGAGGACCAGGAGCCGGATTCCGACGAGCAGCGGCAGCAACTCGACACCTCGCGGCGACTCGGACGTGTGTTGATGGCGGCCGTCGACGAGTCCGGGACCGATTCGCTCGAACCCCTCTATTCGGCGATCGGCCGACGGCTCCACCATGTGGGCGACGAGATGACGCCCGCGGCGGTGTCGGAGATCCTCGTCGACACCGGCCTCCCCGCCGGCCTGGCCGAGGCAATGGACGACGAGTCGTTCGACGACGCCCTGCGCGCGTCGCATCAACGCAGTCAGGATGCGCTGGGCGAGGCCGGCGGCAGCCCCATCACCGGGATCGACGGCAACCATTTCTTCGGTCCCGTCCTCTCCGACATCCCGACCGGTGACGAAGCGGACGCACTTTTCTCGTCTCTGGTGACGCTCGCGGGCGTCTCGGCATTCGCACAGGTGAAGCGGCCGGCAGGAGGACCTCCGTCGTTCTCGGACTGATCTCGGCGCGCATCCCGCCCGTCTCCCGCCTACTGTGACGCCGTACAGATGTCCGAAGACGGGAGCGATCGCGAAGTGGCGTGGCTTGTCCTGGTGACCGCGGGTCTGGTCGAGATCATCTACATGGCAGCTCTGGAGAAGTCGAACACCTTCACACGTCCGATGTGGACGGCCCTGTTCATCATCGGGGTGATCGTGAGCATGGCCGGTGTCGCCTACGCGATCCGCTCGATCCCCCTGGGCACGGCCTACGCGGTCTGGGTGGGGATCGGCGCGGTCGGTACCGCGATCTATGGAATCCTGTTCCTGCGAGAACAGGCCGGCCTCGCTCGGCTCGGATGCATCTTCCTCATCCTCACGGGTGTCGTCGGACTGAACCTGTTGCACAACTCGGAGGGCGCGGGGGCGCATTGACGCGGCGGCGCATGGTCGTCAGTCCGCACACCGCAGCGCCTCCGACAGGACGCGTCGGGAGGGTTCGTCGATCGCCAATCCGTATGTAGCCGTGACGATCACGAACTGAATCGCGTACTGGCACCAGAATCCACGGGCCGGTGGCATCCAGCGCGCGGGTTCGGAGTCGCTCTTGTCCTGGTTCGAACGCCCGTCGACGGCAACGAGATTGGCGGGGTCGTTCGCGAAGTCCAGCCGCCGGTCGGGCGGCCACGCCCACGCTCCCATGTCCCAGGCATACGACAGCGGGACGATGTGGTCGATCTGCACCGCCGACGCGCTCCGATCGCGCCGGAAGACGACGAAGTCGCCGGTGTACGGGCTCCGCAGTTCGCCCGCCAGTACGGCACGAGGACAACTCGGCGTCGGGCCGGCTCGGATGTCGTGGAGATCCCGAGCCAGCACGTCGTTACGGGTGTCGCACCCGTTGCCGCCTCCGGGAACGGACCCGGCGTCCGACCAGGCGCTGCCGAACGCGGCCCGGTCGTAATCCTGTCGGTCGGTACGACCCGCACTGATCGGGATCGAGGCGAGCGACGACGCCGCCTGCCCCGCCATCGCCCGAATCCTCGGGTCGGTGTCGGGACCGGCCCGAAAGGCGTCGACGCCGACGGCGACCACCACCGCCGTGACGACGGCGGCGACGAGCACCGCCCACTGCCGTGGCGACCAGGACGGCGAGTCCCGCGGCGTCCAGCGCATCCATCGGATCCGCATGCGGAGTCGTCGCAGCGTCGGCGAACGCATCACCATGCATTCTCAGACGCACGCGGCAACCTTCTGGTTCCGTGTGTCGATCGGCCCGGTACCGGTGTCGCAGAACGTGGCGCCAGGCGCACCGATGCGCGACAACTGGGCTCGGGCCGAGCCGGTCAGGACTTGTCGAGGTACGCGATCTTGTGCGGCACGAGGATTCCGTCGACGAGATCCGCGAGCGGTCGGTGTTCGAGCAGCGTGATGTCCTCGCTCACCACCTCTTCCGCGAGTCCGCGGGCGTCCTCGATGACCTCGACGTCCTCGAGCAGGGACAGGAACCGCAACGACGTGTTGACGCCCGACTGTAGGGACCCGAGCAGATCACCCTCCCGGCGTTGCTCGAGATCGACTCGCGCGAGCTCGAATCCGTCGTTCGAACCGGCCACGGCGCGGAGGCGGTCCATCGACGGCGAGCCGTCCCGGGCATTCGTCATCAGCAGGCACAGACCCGCATGCCGCCCACGTCCCACACGACCGCGCAACTGATGCAGCTGGCTCACTCCGAACCGATCGGCGTCGACGATGACCATCGTGGTCGCATTGGGCACGTCGACACCCACCTCGATGACGGTGGTGGACACCAGCACGTCCACCTCGCCCCGACCGAAGGCATCCATGACGGCGTTCTTCTCGTCGGCGGGTAGGCGGCCGTGCAGGAGCTCCACGCGTCGGTGCGCGAACGGGCCGGCGACGAGGGCCTCGTACTGCTCGAGGACCGAGGTCGGCCGCGGGCCCTTCTCCTCGTTGTCGTCGGACTCGGGTTCGGGCCCGTCGCCGATGCGCGAGCACACGACATAGACCTGACGGCCGGCGTCGATCTCCTCGTTGGCGCGCGACCACACCCGGTCGACCCATGAGGATTTCCCGGTGGGCACCACCGACGTGGTGATCGGCTGCCGGCCGCGCGGCAGCTCCCGGAGGACCGAGGTCTCGAGGTCACCGAAGGCGGTCATGGCGACGGTCCGCGGGATCGGCGTCGCGGTCATCACGAGGAAATGCGGTATCCGCCCGTTGCGGCCCTTGCCGCGCAACACATCTCGCTGCTCCACGCCGAAGCGGTGCTGTTCGTCGATCACGACGAGTCCGAGGTCGAAGAACTCGACCTTGTCCTCGAGGAGCGCGTGGGTCCCGATCACGATCCCGGCCTGGCCCGTCACCACGTCGAGGAGCGTCTCGCGCCGGCCCTTGGTCTTCATCGAACCCGTCAGCAGCGCGAGGCGCGTCGCGCCGTCGGCCGCGGTCAGTTCGCCCGCCTCGGCGAGGTCGCCCAGCATCGTCTTCATCGTCCGGTAGTGCTGTGCGGCAAGCACTTCCGTCGGGGCCAGGATGGCGCACTGGTACCCGTTGTCGACGACCCGCAGCATTGCCAGCAACGACACGAGTGTCTTCCCGGACCCGACCTCGCCCTGCAACAGCCGCGACATCGGCTGCGCGCGGGCCAGATCCTCGGCGAGCTCCTCCCCCACCTCGACCTGACCGTCGGTCAGGGTGAACGGGAGTCGGTCACGCAACTTGTCCTCGAGACCGCCGGGCACGCGTGGACACGGTGGCGCCGACTCGCTCCGCCCCGCCAACCGGCGCTGCGCCAGCACGGTCTGGATGGCCAGCGCCTCATCGAACTTCAGCCGATGGGCGGCGACCTTCACGTCGTCCTCGGCATCGGGCAGGTGGATCTTGCGGATCGCCTCGTCGGTGCTGACGAGACCCCGCGCGCGGCGTTCGGCTTCGGTGAGTGCGTCGGGAATCGGCGCGCTCTCACTCAGGACCCGACGGACCGCGCCGAGGATGTCCCAGGTCTGAATGTTCTTGTTGGCCGGGTACATCGGCAGGATGTCGCGGTCGAACATGGTGACCAGGGGGTGATCGCCGCGCTCTCCGGTGATCTGCTCCTCGATCGCGTACATCTCGGTCAGCATCTTGGAACCGACGACGTCCTCGATCTCCGGATCGCCGTCGGGAAGGATCATCCATTCCGGATGCGACAACTGGATCTGGTCGCGGAAGTACTTGACCGCGCCGGCCATCATCACCCGTGCACCGGGTCGGAACAGCCCCTTGAGGCGGTGGGCGTTGAAGAAGCTGGCCTCGTAGACGTCGTTGTCGTCGGTGACCTTCACCTTGAGGAACGACCCTTTGCGGCTCCTCATCTTGATGAGATCGGACTTGGTGATCCGTCCGACGATCGTCAGCCACTCACCCGGTTCGGGCCGCTCCTGGTCGACCACGTGGCCGCGTCGGATGTACCGGCGGGGCGTGTACCGCAACAGCTCCCCGACCGTGTGCACGCCGACGGTGGCGAGCTGTTCGGCGGGCTTGGTCCCCAGGACGTCGGACAGCGAATCCGACAGTGCCAGTTCGGTCACTCCACACCCACCTGGACGAGATCGGTGCGCTGTCCGGTGCGGTACACCGCCAATTCGATGCCGGGGTAGCTGCGCCGCATCTGCTCCGCGACGGCCTCGAGGGCGGCCTCGTCGACCTCGACGCCGGCAAGCACCGTGACCAGCTCGCCTCCGGTGGAGAGCATGAGGTCGACGAGGGCGGTGCACGCCGACGTCTGATCCGGCGCCACGACGAGCACGTCGTCGCCGATCAGCCCCAGCACGTCACCGACCTCGCTCATCCCCGCCAGCGTCATCATCCTCGTGGTCGCCGACTGCAGCGATCCCCAGCGTGCCCCGGCGGCGGCCTCGGCCATCGCGTAGGCGTCGACGTCGGGGACCTCGCTCGGATCGTGCACGGCGAGAGCGGCGAGGCACTGGGTCATCGACGACGTCGGCAGCATCAGGACCGAACGCTGGGTGGACCGCACCTCGGTGGCGACCGTGACGAGATCCTGCGATGTCAATGCGCCGTTGGCCATGACGACGACATGCGCGCTGTCGGTGTCGCGGATCGCGCGGCCCAGCTCGTGGGCGGAGAGTCCGTCGTCGGCGCGCAGCACGACCGCACCGGCCTCGCCGAACAGTTCGGCCGCGCCGTCACCGGACACGACGACCACCACCGCCCGTTTGTGCCGGGGCGGCGGCTCAGCCGAATCCGCCTGTGCCCGAATGGCATCGAGAGCGAAGCAAGTGATCCGGACATCCGAGAGCTGCCCGATGCCCGCGCCGGCCTCGACCGCCGCACCCGGGTGGCAGGTGTGGACATGTACCGAGAAGCGTTCGCCCTCACCGCTGGAACTGTCGCCGACGATCACCACCGCGTCGCCGAGTTCGTCCAGACGTTCGCGCAGTTCGGCGATCTGCTCGCCGGCCGCGCCGTCGAGGAGGTACATGACCTCGAAGTCCTGGTCGCTCCCGTCGAGGCAACTGTCGTCCGGTCCGTGACCCAGCGTGGTGCTGTCGGTGAGGATGCCCCGGTAACGCCGGCGGCGGTGCGAGACGCCGGTGATGACCTTGACCATGGCGTCCACGATCGCGAGGAAGCCACGCCCGCCCGCGTCCACCACGCCCGCGTTCGCGAGCACCGACAGCTGTTCCGGGGTGCGTTCGAGCGCTTCGGCACAGTCGTCGGCGACGGCGCGCACCTGGTCGGCCGGGGACTCGTGCTCGTGCGCCGCGGCCGATTCGGCGGCGACCCGCACCAGCGTGAGGACCGTGCCCTCGCGCGGTTCACTCACCGCACGGGTCGCCGCGAGCGAACCGAGACGCAGACCCAGCGTCGAGAACTCGGCGAAGGTCAGGGCGTCGGTGTCGCCCAGGATCTCCGCACCGTCCGCGAGTCCGACCAGCACCTGCGAGAGGATGATCCCCGAGTTGCCCCGCGCCTGCGCCACCGCGCCGTCGGCCATCGCGCGGGCGACCTCGGGCAGCGACGCGTCGGGCGGCGTCTTCTCGACCGCCTCGGCCGCGGCCCGCATCGTGAAGAGCATGTTGCTCCCGGTGTCCGAATCGGGGATCGGGAAGACGTTGAGGTCGTTGATCTCGCCGCGCAGCGACTCGAGCTGTTCGACCGAGACTCGGGCCCAATCGCGCAGCAACTGCGGGTTGACGGTGCGGGCGATCACACGGTGGCTCTTTCTCGCAGACGCGGCGCGCGACGTACTGTGCTCTCGCGCGCAACGTGACCGGCTGGTGAGGTTGTGGGCAAGGTTACTCGGGGTGTCCGACCGTGCGGCGCGCCCGAGCGGGACCGGGTGGCGGATCGGCTCGGATTTGGTCACGCCACCACGACCTGGTTATCCTTGCAGGGTTGCCTTTCGCCTCGAGCGCGCACACCCACCGGTGGTGCCGATCGATCCGAGCGGCTGAACACCAGACCATGATCATCTACCAAGGGAGTTCGACGATGGCTGCCGTCTGCGATATTTGCGGCAAGGGCCCGGGCTTCGGCAAGTCGGTGTCTCACTCGCACCGCCGTACCAACCGCCGCTGGAACCCGAACATCCAGTCCGTTCGCGTGGAGGTCGCCCCCGGCAACCGCAAGCGCAAGAACGTCTGCACCTCCTGCCTGAAGGCCGGCAAGACCGCAGCTGTCTGACCTCCTCGCCCGTCCGCGGGTGGGAGTTCGAGAGCACGAGACCCGATGCCATGAGCGCAAGCTCCCCGGCATCGGGTCTTTGGTGTGTGCGCGATAGGGTTTCGCGCATGGCCTCATCGAACCCCACCGCCCCCGCTGCCGTAGACGACACCGACGCTCTGGTGCACGAGCGCAACGGCGTCCTCACCCTCGCGGTCTCGACGGCGGGCGCGGGCAACTCGCTCGACGACGCCGCCCTCGCCGCGGGAACCCAGGCACTGCGCGAGGTCGCGCGTGGACAGCGTGACGTGGGGGCGGTCCTGCTCGTCGGGCTGGGCAAGAACTTCTGCGCCGGCGGCAACGTCCGCGCCTTCGCCTGTGCGGACGACCGCCCGACCTATCTGCGCGAGATCGCCGACAACTTCCATCAGCTCGTCGGCGCCCTGTACGAGGCGAACCGCCCCGTCGTCGTCGCCGCGAAGGGCTGGGCCGCCGGCGCGGGCATGTCGCTGGTGTTGCACGCCGACGTCGCCGTCGGTGGTCCGTCGACCCGGCTGCGGCCCGCCTACCGCGGTATCGGTCTCACTCCCGACGGGGGTCTCACCTGGACCCTCCCCCGCGCCGTCGGCGCTGCCCGGGCACGCCAGATCATCCTGACCGACCGCGTCATCAGCGCCGACGAGGCCCAGCAGTGGGGGCTGCTGTCGGAGATCGTCGCCGACGACGAGGTCGAGTCCGCCGCGCGCACGGCCGCCGAGGCCATCGCGTCGGGTCCCCGCGACGCCGACGCGATGACCAAGCATCTGTTGGCCGTCTCCGCCGACACCACGTTGGTCGAGCACCTCGCCCTCGAAGCCCGCTCCATCTCCGAACGGTCCGGACTGCCCGAGGGCATCGAGGGAGTTGACGCCTTCGTCGGCAAGCGCGCGCCGGACTTCACCCGGGGCCGTGCCACCACCGCCCCCTGATCCGAAAGAACTACATAACCATTGCTCCCTGAGGTGCGAGGAGCGCCAGCGACGAGCCACGAAGGGCCTGGTGAGACAGGTTGCGGAGCCCTTCGTGGCTCGCTTCGCTCGCACCTCAGGGAGCAGAGATGTGGACGCTCAAACAGTGTTCTTTCGTAGTCCACGACGGCCGCCAGGCCGCAGGTACTGAGGTGCGAGGAGCGCGTCGAGGTCGACGAGCCTCGAAGGGTCACGGCAGACGCCACTCCACCGGTTCGGCCCCGAGGTCCATCAGTTCCTCGTTGGCCCGGCTGAAGGGTCGGGACCCGAAGAACCCGCGCGAGGCCGACAACGGTGACGGATGCGCCGACACGATGGTCGGGACGTCGGGCAGCCACTTCTCCAGTCCCGCGGCGTCCCGGCCCCACAGGATCGCGACGAGCGGCTCGTCGCGGGCGGCAAGCGCCTTGATCGCGCACTCGGTCACCTCTTCCCAGCCCTTCCCCCGGTGAGAGGCCGGCTCGCCGGGGGCCACCGTGAGCACGCGGTTCAACAGAAGCACACCGTTGTCCGCCCAGGGCGTGAGATCCCCGGTGGTCGGCATGGGGTAGCCGAGATCGGCGCAGTACTCGGTGTAGATGTTCGTCAGGGAACGCGGGATCGGGCGCACGTCGGGCGCCACCGAGAAGCTCAGTCCGACGGCGTGTCCCGGCGTCGGGTACGGATCCTGCCCGACGATCAGCACGCGCACGTCGTCGAGGGGGCGCGTGAAGGCCCGCAGGACATGTTGTCCCGCAGGCAGATAGCGCCGCCCCTCGGCGATCTCGGTGCGCAGGAACCGGCCCATCTCGGTGATGAGCGGCTCGACCGGGGCGAGCGCCTGCGCCCAGCCCGGGTCGATCAGTTCGGCAAGGGGTTTGGGTGGTGCGGTCACTCGATTGCCTCCGTCGTGGGCGGTCGTCAGTCCAGTCGTTTCAGGGCGGTGCGATAGTGCTGCGCGTTCTGGAAGTACATCTCGCAGTTGAGTTCGGTGTGCCCCTCCGGTACCTCGTAGCCGTCGCGGAGCCGGGCCGGTACACCGAGCGCCATCCGTCGCGAGGGAACGTCGAACTTGAACGGGACCACCGCGCCGGCTCCGACGATCGCGCCGTCGCCGACCGTGGACCCGTTCAGGACCACCGATCCCGAGGCGATGAGGCAGTCGTTTCCGATCGTCGCGCCCTCTATGTGCGCGTTGTGTCCGACGACGCACCGTTCGCCGATCACGGTCGGGTCGAGAACCGTGCAGTGGATGACGGTGCCGTCCTGGATGTTGCTGCGGGCGCCGACGGTGATGGTCCCGTAGTCGCCGCGGAGTACCGCGCCCGGCCACACCGAGACACCGTCGCCCAGGGTGACCGCGCCGATCACCACCGCGTCCGGGTGCACGTAGGTGTCCTGTCCCAGGACCGGTTCTCGGTCGTCGAGTGCGTAGATCGCCATGAGGCGACTCTAATGGTGCGCCCCGGGGACCTCAGTCACCAGTCGGGTCGGCGAAGGACTGCCACCCGTGCAGTTCGAGACCGTCGGGCCCACCGACCCGGCGGTCGTCGACCCAGACCTCGGGCGCCGACGAGGACTTCTCCCCCACCGAGCCGATGACGGTCCACCCTGGCGGCACCACCGCGGGCCCGCCGAACGCCGCGAGCAGGTGATGGTCCTCGCCGCCGGCCAGTACCCAGCGGTCGACGTCCGCCCCGAGTTCGCTTGCCGCGGCAGCCAGATCCGGGCGCCGCGGTACGGCGTCGCCATGCACGGTCATGGCGACCTGGGCAGCCCTCGACATCGTGAGCAGTTCCTCGACCAGACCGTCGGAGATGTCGGTCATGGCGTGCGCACCTGCCGCCGCGGCGACCGGCCCCTGGGTGAGGTCGGGGTTCGGAACTCGGTGCAGTGCAACCAGTTCCGACCAATCGCTGACCATGAGACGCGGATCGGACAGCACCGCGAGTCCCGCGGCGCTGGCCCCCAGCGGACCGCTCACCGCGAGGACGTCACCAGGCCGGGCACCGCCCAGCGAGACGGGGGGCCGACCCTCGAGCGCGCCGACCGCGGTGACACTCACCACCACCTGACCGGCCGCGACGAGGTCGCCGCCCAGCACCCGGGCCCCCTGTCCGTGTGCCGCGCGGACCACGCCGTCGTTGAGGTCGAGGACGACGCCGACCGGCGTGTCCGACGGACACGCGATGGACACGACGAGACCCGTTGTGCGGCCGCCCATCGCGGCGACGTCGGCGGCACTCTGCACCACCGCGCGGGCGCCGACCTGCTCCGGCGTCGACCAGTCGAATCGGAAGTGGCGCCCCTCGACGACGGTGTCGGTGCTGATCACCGCCGATCCCCCGATGTCGAGAACGGCTGCGTCGTCACCGGATCCGATCACGATGTCGTCGGCGGGCTCACCGGAGGTCGCGGACGCGGTCAACGCGGCGATCACGGCACGCTCACCGATCGCCCCGACCGTGTCGGTCCGGTCGATCGCGCGGTCCTGCCGACCTGTCTCGTCGAAGGTCACTCGTCGGGGCCTTTCCTCTTCCGGTCGCGCGCGCACGGGGTTGTCGGTGACAATGTGTGCCACAGTGTATGGGGCCGCCGGGCGAGAGCGATCCGCAACAGTCCGGCCGCCCGCGGCAGTCGTGCACTGCCCGACGACCGCGCATGCGCCGAGCCGCCGGTACGACAGCCCGTGTCGACGATGTGCCCCATACGATGTGGCCCGGGAACGACACAGACGGAGAGGATGTCCGTGGTTCAGGCATACATACTGATCCAGACCGAGGTCGGCAGGGCCGCCCTCGCAGCCGCGACCATCGCCGAGATCGCCGGGGTCGCCTCGTCGGAAGAGGTCAGTGGGCCGTACGACGTGATCGTCCGGGTCGACGCCTCCGATGCCACCCACCTGACCGAGAACGTGGTTCCGCAGATCCAGAAGGTGGACGGGATCACCCGCACCCTGACCTGCCCGGTGGTCCCCACGACGCGCTGAGGGGCGTCGGCCGGCCGCCCACGACGGTGATCGTGACGGGTCCCCGTGCGCGGGTTCGGCAGACCGACTCCTACTGTTGTGGGGTGACGTCAGCAGGTTCGGATGACACCCAGCAGGATCCCGTCGACGGCGAATCCGCCGAGGACTCCGCGCGGTATGGCGGCGGCGGACGTCTCAGCCCCGCACTCGTCGCGACCCTGGTAGCCATTCCGGTGATGGTGCTCGCCGGCTTCATCGTGTTCGCCGCGATGCGCCCCGATCCGGTGACCCCGATCGAGTCCTACGACTCCGTCGGCCCGGTCGCCGCGGAGTGCACCCGCTTGCTCACCGAAGCACCGGACACCTTCGAGGGTTTCGGCACCAAAGAGGTCTCCGGCGACCGCGCGACGTGGCCGTCGACCGGCCCGGGCGACGACATGACACTTCGGTGCGGGGTGACCCGACCTGCCGAGCTGTCTCCCACCAGCAATCTCCAGGAGATCCACGCCGCCGGCCAGGCCGGGGTCCAGTGGTTCATCACGGACACGGTCGACGGCTCGGGCCAGGCCTATGTGTGCGTCGACCACCGGCCCTATGTCGCGATGTGGATTCCGACGAACGCCGGCAACGGACCCATCACCGACATCTCGGGACTGATCGACCGCACCCTCGAACGGGGACCGCTCGACTTCGGCTGATCGGCGGCGGGCGCTCAGTCCCGGTAGATCTCCGGCTTGGTGCTGCGGCCCAACAGCGAATTGACCGCGTCGGCCACCGACATGCCGTCGTGACAGACCTGGTGGACCGCGTCGGTGAGCGGCATCGGCACCTGGTGTCGCTCGGCCAGCGCACGCACCGACGAGCACGACTTGACGCCCTCGGCGACCTGCCCGTTGGTGGCCTCCTGAGCCTGCGCCATGGTGGCACCCTCCCCCAGCCGCGCGCCGAACGTGCGGTTGCGCGACAACGGCGACGAACACGTCGCGACGAGATCCCCGATCCCGGCGAGACCCGCCAGCGTCTCGATCTGCGCGCCCACCGCGACGCCCAACCGGATCGTCTCGGCGAGCCCACGAGTGATGATCGTCGCCAGGGTGTTCTGACCGAACCCGATGCCGCTGGCCATCCCGCAGGCCAGCGCGATGACGTTCTTCGCAGAGCCGCCGATCTCACATCCGACGACGTCGGTGTTGGTGTACGGCCGGAAGTATCGCGTACTGAACGCGCTCTGCAGCGTCACCGCCCGCGCCTCGTCGGCACAGGCGATCACGGTCGCCGCCGGTTGACCCTCCGCGATCTCGCGTGCCAGGTTCGGCCCGGTCAGCACCGCGATCCGGTCGTCGGCGACACCGGTCACCTCGGCGATGACCTCACTCATCCGCAGCAGGGTGTTGGATTCGATGCCCTTGGCGAGCGACACCAACGACGCATCCGACCCGATGTAGGGCGTCCACTGCGTCAGGTTGGGGCGCAACGACTGCGACGGGACACCGCAGACGACGACGTCGGCGCCGAGCAGGGCATCGACCGCCGAACTCGTCGCGGTGAGCGCGGCGGGCAGCGCGATGCCGGGTAGATAGTCGGCGTTGACGTGCTCGGTGTTGATCGCCTCGGCGAGTTCGGGTCGCCGCGCCCAGATCACGGTGTCGGTACCGGCATCGACCAGCACCTTCGCCACCGAGGTTCCCCAGGAACCCGCACCCATCACCGCTGCGCGCACCGCAACCTCCCACCGGGCAAGCCCAATTCCGTATTCCCACCGCCGGCGCCGGCCGGACGGCCGACCCTGCTCACCCTAGTGCCTGCCGGGTATGGCCGACCCGGAATGTCACCGACCAGGGGTCGGTGCATCATGATGGTCGGCATGGAACACAGCACCGTCGGCGCGGGCGCCGACTCGACGGTCGTCGACGCGGGGGGCAACGAGCCCGTCGCGACGTCGGTCGCGGCCGTGCTGGCGGTCAAGAATCTGCACCGCGCGAAGTCTCGACTGGCGGCGACGCTGTCCACCGCATTCGAGGGTGACGACCCCGTCGCCCGGGGTTCCCTCGTCCTGGCGATGTTCCTCGACACCGTCGACGCCTTGCGCGGCGCCGGGATCTCTCGGCTCGTCGTCGTCAGCCCCGACGACGAGGTGCTCGCCGCGGCGCGGCGCTCGGGCATGCGCGGCCTGAGCGAGTCGCCGCACCGGGCACCCGCGGACGCCGGTCTCAACTCCGCGTTCGTCGAGGGTGCGCGCTGGGCGCGCGAGGCGTGGCCCGAGTCGACGGGCCTGATGTACGTGCAGGCCGATCTGCCGGCGGCGACGAGCACGTCCGTCGCCGCCGTGTTGCGCGCCGCCGGTGAACACCGCTCGAGCTTCGTCACCGACCGGGACGGCTCCGGGACGGTGCTGCTGCACGGCACCGGTACCGGCGTCCCCGCTCCCCGTTTCGGTCCCGGTTCGGCGGCCGCCCACCGGGCCGCCGGCGCCGTCGAACTCGACCCGGCCGGCCGGGAGTGGGCCGACCTGCGCACCGACGTCGACACCGCGGCGGACCTGGGCGTCGCCCGCGAGCTCGGCCTCGGACCGCACACCGTCGCTGCGCTGCGTCATCTCTGACCCCGACCCGCAATCGACAAGCGTCCGACCGGCGGGCGTGTACGCCGGGGACGGCGATGGGTCATCATTGGGGGGTGAGCCCCGCCGACGATGACGTATCGCAGACCGCCACGGTCACCACGACACCGATCCCGCATGCCCCGCCGGCCGCCACCCTGGTGCCCGACGAATCCGCCGACCTGCCCGAGGACCGTTACCTCAACCGGGAATTGAGCTGGCTGGACTTCAACTCCCGGGTGCTCGCACTCGCCGAGGACACCTCCCTGCCGCTCCTCGATCGTGCGAAGTTCCTCGCCATCTTCGCCTCGAACCTCGACGAGTTCTTCATGGTGCGGGTGGCCGGACTCAAGCGGCGCGACGAGACCGGCCTGTCGGTCCGGTCCGCCGACGGCCTGTCGCCGCGAGAACAACTCATGCGCATCGCCGGACGCGCGCAGACCGTCGCCGACCGGCACGCGCGCGTCTTCCTCGATTCGGTCCGACCGGCGTTGGCCGACAACGACATCTACGTGGTGTCCTGGTCGCAGCTCACCGCCGAGCAGCAGGCGCGGATGACCGATTATTTCCAGGACGAGGTATTTCCGGTCCTGACGCCCCTGGCGGTCGACCCCGCTCATCCGTTCCCGTACATCAGCGGGTTGTCGCTGAACCTCGCGGTCACGGTCCGCGACGTCAACGAGAGCGGCGAGCACTTCGCGCGGGTCAAGGTACCGGACAACGTGAACCGCTTCATCCGCGTCGACCGGCTGTCGCCCGCTCGGGCGTCCGACGACGACAAGGCCGCCAGGAGCGCGGTGTTCCTACCGTTGGAGAGTCTGATCGCGGCCAACCTCGGGACGTTGTTCCCGGGTATGGAAATCGTTGAGCACCACGTCTTCCGGATCACCCGCAACGCCGACTTCGAGGTCGAAGAGGACCGCGACGAGGACCTCCTCCAGGCGCTCGAGCGAGAACTCGCGCGCCGTCGGTTCGGCTCGCCGGTGCGGCTCGAGGTCGCCGACGACATGAGCGAGCACATGCTCGAGTTGTTGCTGCGCGAGCTCGAGGTGGACCCCGCCGACGTCATCCAGGTGCCCGGACTCCTCGATCTGTCATCACTTTTCGAGATCTACGCGCTCGACCGCCCGCATCTCAAGGACCGTCCGTTCGTCCCCGCCACCCACCCCGCGTTCGGCGAGCGAGAGACACCCAAGAGCGTGTTCTCTACTCTTCGCGACGGTGACGTACTCGTCCACCATCCGTACGACTCGTTCTCGACGAGCGTGCAGCGGTTCATCGAGCAGGCCGCGGCCGACCCGCAGGTCCTGGCCATCAAGCAGACGCTGTACCGCACCTCCGGCGACTCCCCGATCGTCAACGCGCTCATCGACGCCGCCGAGGCCGGGAAGCAGGTCGTCGCGCTGGTGGAGATCAAGGCCCGCTTCGACGAGCAGGCGAACATCAAGTGGGCCCGCAAACTGGAACAGGCCGGCGTCCACGTCGTCTACGGCCTCGTCGGTTTGAAGACCCACTGCAAGACCTGCCTGGTGGTGCGTCGCGAGGGCTCGACGATCAAGCGGTACTGCCACATCGGGACCGGCAACTACAACCCGAAGACCGCGCGGCTCTACGAGGACGTGGGCCTGCTGACCGCGGCCCCCGACATCGGCGCCGACCTGACCGACCTGTTCAACACCTTGACGGGCTACTCCCGCAAGCAGGAGTACCGCAACATCCTCGTTGCGCCGCACGGCATCCGGGCGGGCATCATCAAACGGATCCATCGCGAGATCGAGCTGTTCCGCGACGGCGACACGCGCGCGAGAATCCAGCTCAAGGCGAATGCACTGGTCGATGAGCAGGTGATCGATGCGCTGTACCGGGCCTCGCAGAGCGGGGTACCCGTCGACGTCGTCGTCCGTGGCATCAGCGCGCTGCGGCCCGGGGTCGAGGGTTACAGCGACAACATCCACGTGCGGTCGATCCTGGGGCAGTTCCTCGAGCACTCCCGAATCCTGTATTTCGGTGCGCAGAACGAGTACTGGTTCGGCAGCGCGGACATGATGCACCGCAATCTCGATCGGCGCGTGGAGGTCATGGTGAACGTCCGTGACGAGCGTCTGGCCGGTGAACTCGGTGACATCTTCGCCTCCGCCCTCGATCCGCGGACCCGCTGCTGGGTCCTGCAGTCCGACGGGAGCTGGGTGGCCTCACCCGCCGAGGGCGAAGAGGTGCGCGACCATCAGCGACAGATGATGCGGCGCAATCGTCGTCGGCCGGAAACCAGTTCGTGACCGGCACCGACGCGTAACCTTCGACCTCTACGATCACCATCGACATGGCGAAGAAGACGAATGAGGTGTGGGCCGCCGGCGGTGTGGTCTGGCGACCGGTTGTCCCCGGTCCGACCGGGAACGATGCCGCCGAGATCGACGATGTCGAGATCGCGGTCGTCCACCGCCCCAAGTACGACGACTGGACGCTGCCCAAGGGAAAGGCCGAGCCGGGCGAGACCCTCATCGACACGGCGGTGCGCGAGATCGCCGAGGAGACGGGCCAACACGTCGTTCTCGGCCGGCACCTGGACGACGTCCACTACGACCTCGGCAGTACCCGCAAGCATGTGCGCTACTGGTCGGCGCGAGCGTCCGACGGAGAGTTCGTCGCCGGGCACGAGGTCGACGAGCTGCGGTGGCTCTCCGTCGACGAGGCCCGGGAGATGTTGAGCTATCCGCTCGATCGCACGATCCTCGAGGAGTTCGTGCGGCTACCCGCGGACCTGCACACGTTCCTGTTGGTACGGCACGCCAAGGCCGGCCGGCGCTCGACCTACAAGGGCGACGACCGGTTGCGGCCCCTCGACAAACTCGGCCGGGCGCAAGCCGCCGCCCTCGCCCCATTGCTGATCGCGTTCGGGGCGAGCCGGGTGCACTCGGCCGATCGCGTCCGCTGTGAGCAGACCCTGGAACCGCTACGCGACCGGCTGGGGGTCGAGTTGCACAGCGAGCCGGATCTGTCGGAGGAGACGTATCGGACCAATCCGGCAGCGGCGCAACGCCGGATCCTCGAACTCGCCGCCGACACGACGTCGACCCTGGCGGTCTGCAGTCAGGGCAAGGTGATCCCGCCCCTCATGGACTGGTGGTCCGAGCGCGACTCGATCCCGCTTCCCAAGGCCTCCAACCGCAAGGGCAGTGTGTGGGTTCTGTCTCTGTTCGACGGCCGGCTGGTGGCGGCCGATCACATCGCCGGGCCGCTCCCGACAGCCTGAGTCCCGCGCCCCTCCGCCGGTTGACCCCGAACACGATTCAGCCCCCGGCGGGGGAAGTACGCCGGGGGCTGAATTGTGGTCGTCGACCGCGGTTGTCCCGCAGGTCAGCGACGGGTGGTCTTCTTCGCCGCGGTCTTCTTCGCGGCAGTCTTCTTGGCCGGAGCCTTCTTCGCCGCGGTGGCCTTCTTCGCCGGCGCCGCCTTCTTGGCCGGAGCCTTCTTCGCCGCGGTGGTGGTCTTCTTGGCCGCCGTGGTCTTCGCCGGAGCCTTCTTGGCCGCGGTGGTCTTCTTGGCCGCCGTGGTCTTCGCCGGAGCCTTCTTGGCCGCCGTGGTCTTCTTGGCGGCGGCGGTCGTCTTCTTGGCGGCCGTCTTCTTCGCCGGCGCAGCCTTCTTGGCTGCCGTGGTGGTGGCCCCGCTTCCGCGCTTCACAGCCGGACCGGTCGCGGACAGCTTCTGCTTGCCCGCCACAACGGCTTTGAACTGAGCGCCCGGACGGAACGCCGGCACCGAGGTCGCGCGGACCTTGACGGTCTCGCCGGTGCGCGGGTTACGGGCGACGCGCGGTGCGCGCTTCCGCTTCTCGAATACGCCGAAGCCGGTGATCGTCACGCTCTCGCCCTTGTTGACTGCGCGCACGATCGTGTCGACGACGAGCTCGACGGCTTCAGTCGCAGTCTTGCGATCCGCGTCGAGCTTCTTGGTCAGCTCATCAATGAGCTCCGCCTTGTTCATGAGTACCTCCGCAAGCTGATCTGACCGAGTTTCGGCCAGCTACCAACACACGGTAAACGTCGGATGTGAAAACGTCCATCTTCCACGCCAATTAGGACGCCGTGTTGCGAAATGGCATGGCAGCTCACGATGGTGCCGCCGCGGCGAGATGACCCCGCCGCGGCGGTGCGAAATCAGTCCGCGAGGGTGCGCGGCTTGAATGCCGGACGCGCCGACTCGTACTCGGAAATCGCCTCTACCTCGCGCAACGTGAGTCCGATGTCGTCGAGACCCTCCATCAGACGCCACCGCGTGTAGTCATCAATTGCCAACGGCACCACGAGGTCTCCGGCGGTGACCGTCTTATCGACAAGGCTCACCGTCACTTCGAGGCCAGGATTCTCCTCGAGGCGCTTCCACAGCAGTTCGACGTCGGGCTGCTCGACCTGCGCGGCCACCAGACCCGCCTTGCCCGAGTTGCCGCGGAAGATGTCGGCGAAACGCGACGAGATCACCACGCGGAAGCCGAAATCGGACAGCGCCCAGACCGCGTGTTCACGCGACGACCCGGTGCCGAAGTCGGGACCGGCGACCAGGACCGACCCGCGGCTCCAGGGCTCGTTGTTGAGGATGAAGTCGGGATCGGTCCGCCAACCGGCGAACAGACCGTCCTCAAAGCCGGTGCGCGTCACCCGCTTCAGATAGACGGCCGGGATGATCTGGTCGGTGTCGACGTTGCTGCGACGCAGCGGGACACCGATACCGGTGTGTTCGGTGAACGGTTCCATGAGAAAAGCCCCTGTTCGAATGATGTGGCTGGGATATGGGTCGGACCGTGACTCAACCGAGATCGGCGGGCGCCGGCTGTGCGTCCAGGTCGGCGGGCGCGGACAAGGTGCCGCGCAGCGCGGTGGCCGCTGCCACTCCCGGAGACACGAGGTGCGTTCGGCCACCCTTGCCCTGGCGCCCTTCGAAATTGCGGTTGGAGGTCGACGCACACCGCTCCCCCGGGGCGAGCTGGTCGGGGTTCATGCCGAGGCACATCGAGCACCCGGCTTGCCGCCATTCGGCGCCGGCCGCGAGGAAGATCTCGCCGAGACCTTCGTCCTCGGCCTGTGCACGCACCCGCATCGAACCGGGCACGATGAGCATCCGCATCCCGTCCGCGACCTTGCGCCCCTTGAGGATGCCGGCGACCTCGCGCAGGTCCTCGATCCGGCCGTTCGTGCAGGAGCCGACGAAGACCGTGTCGACCTTGATGTCGCGCAGCGGCGTTCCGGGCTCGAGGCCCATGTACTCCAGCGCCTTGGCCGCGGCACTCGCCTTGACCTCGTCGCCGTACTCCGCCGGGTCGGGTACCGCGTCGCCGAGCGGCGCACCCTGTCCCGGATTGGTCCCCCACGTGACGAACGGGGTCAGCGAGGCGGCGTCGATGTGCACCTCGGCGTCGAAGGTGGCACCGGGATCGGTGCGCAGACTGTCCCAATAGGCAACGGCAGCATCCCAATCGGCACCCGACGGGGCATGCGGGCGGCCCTTGAGGAACTCGTAGGTGACCTCATCGGGTGCGATCATCCCCGCCCGGGCGCCTGCCTCGATCGACATGTTGCACACCGTCATCCGCGCTTCCATGGAGAGCTTGCGGATCGCCTCCCCGCGGTACTCCAGCACGTAACCCTGCCCGCCGCCGGTGCCGATCTTCGCGATGATCGCGAGGATCAGGTCCTTGCTCGTCACACCGGGCGGGAGCTCGCCGTCGACATTGATCGCCATCGTCTTGAACGGGCGCAGCGAGAGGGTCTGCGTCGCCAGGACGTGCTCGACCTCACTGGTACCGATACCCATCGCGATCGCTCCGAAGGCACCGTGCGTCGAGGTGTGGCTGTCACCGCACACGACGGTCATGCCGGGTTGGGTCAGGCCCAACTGCGGCCCGACCACGTGGACGATGCCCTGCTCGGCGTCACCCATGGGATGAAGGCGGACGCCGAATTCCTCGCAGTTGCTGCGCAGCGTGTCGACCTGGGTCCGCGACACGGGATCGGCGATGGGCTTGTCGATGTCCACCGTCGGGACGTTGTGGTCCTCGGTCGCGATGGTCAGATCCGGTCGGCGGACCGGACGACCGGCGAGGCGCAGGCCCTCGAAGGCCTGGGGGCTGGTGACCTCGTGGACGAGGTGGAGATCGATGTAGATCAGGTCGGGATTGGTGTTGCCGGACGCATCGACGTCACCGGGGACGACGACATGGTCGCGCCACACCTTCTCGGCGAGAGTCAGCGGCTGGGCTGGGCTGTTGCTCATGGCTTCACTCGTTATCTGCTCGGGTTCTTCGGACTCTGCACGCGGTGTTGACGTTCTGGCTGTGTTTCGAACGTGCATCTCACTATTTGGACAGCTAGTATCGTCCTATGGGAAAGGATACCGCATCCGCGGTCAGCAGCGGAATCGGAGTGCTCGACAAGTCCGTGGCGGTGCTGCACGCGATCGCCGAGGCGCCGTGCAATCTCTCCGAACTCTGCGAACGCACCGGTCTGCCCCGGGCGACGGCACATCGACTCGCCGTGGGACTCGAGACGCACCGCTTTCTGACCAGGGATGTCACCGGCCGCTGGCAGCCCGGCCCCGTCCTCGGCGAACTCGCCTCCTCGGCACACGATCCCGTCACCGAGTCGGCTCTCATGGTCCTCCCCCGGCTCCGCGACATCACCGGCGAATCGGTTCAGGTCTATCGCCGCGAAGGGGCCGAACGCGTCTGCGTCGCCGCGATGGAACCACCGACCGGCCTGCGTGACACCGTGCCGGTGGGCACCCGCTTCCCCATGAGCGCAGGGTCCGCGGCGAAAGTCCTCCTCGCCTGGGCCGACCCTGCCACCCAGCGCGCGCTCGTGCCGGACAGCGTCTTCAGCGAGCGCGCACTGCACGAGATCCGCCGGCGCGGGTGGGCCCAGAGTGCCGGCGAACGCGCCGCCGGAGTCGCGAGTGTGTCGGCTCCCGTGCGCGACGGCAACGGTGACGTGGTCGCCGCGATCTCGGTGTCCGGGCCGATCGACCGGATGGGCCGACGACCCGGTGCACGCTGGGCCGCCGATCTGCTCGCCGCCGCCGACGCCATCCACAAACGCCTCCAGGCCGCACGTCCCTGACCCAGAGCCGTTGCACCCGGAGCGGTTCCGATGGACCCGCCGGTGGGCTAGCGTCGGGGAATGGGAGTCAACCAACGCAATCAGATCGTCATGTCCGAGGCCGAGATCGCGGAGTTCGTGGCGCGCAGCCGGACCGCGACCCTCGCCACCACCGGAGCGGACGGGAGCATCCACCTCGTGGCGATGTGGTACGGGATCATCGACGGCGAGATCTGGTTCGAGACCAAATCCAAGTCGCAGAAGGCGGTCAACATCCGTCGCAACAACCGGTGCTCGGTGATGATCGAGGACGGTGACACCTACGACACACTGCGCGGCGTCACCTTCGAGGGCACTGCCGAGATCCTCGACGACCCGGACTCGTGCCTGAAGGTCGGCATCAGCGTCTGGGAACGCTACACAGCGCCCTACACCGAAGAATCGCGACCATTCGTCGAGCAGATGATGAACAAGCGCGTCGCCGTCCGGATCCGTCCGTCCCGCACCCGTTCCTGGGACCACCGCAAGCTCGGCATCCCCGAGATGCCGGCCTCGGGCACCACCGCCGAATTCCTCTGACCGCAGTCCCGGCGCGACACCTTCCGACCCTCGTCCGTGTTTCGGTGTGATCATCGCAACACGGACGAGATGGTCTGTCGCGCAATGAAAAACACCCTCCCCCTGCATCGCAGAGGAAGGGTGTTTCTCGTAGCCCCGACGGGATTCGAACCCGCGCTACCGCCTTGAGAGGGCGGCGTCCTAGGCCGCTAGACGACGGGGCCATGGGAACTTCCGGCGATCAAGACCTTAGCACGGTCTCGATCTCTTTCTGTCCGCTGGGGTACCAGGACTCGAACCTAGAATGGCGGTACCAGAAACCGCTGTGTTGCCAATTACACCATACCCCATTGGCTTGGTTCTCCTTGCGGAAAACTGCCGAGAAAGAGAGTATCAAAGGGTTACCGTAAGTCCACAAACGTGCAGCTCAGCGGCACTATTTGGCTGCGATCTCCCGTGCCGAGGCCAGCCGCGCGAGCGTCTTGTCGCGACCCAGGATCTCCATCGATTCGAAGAGCGGCGGACTGACCTGGGAGCCGGTCACCGCCACGCGTACCGGACCGAACGCCTTGCGCGGTTTGAGCCCCAGATCGTCCACCAGCGCAGCATTCAGTGCGTCCTGCAGTGCGGCGGTGGTGAAGGAGTCCAGCGACTCGACCGCGGCGATGGTGGCGTCCAGGACCGGCACCGCGTCGGCGCCCAGGTTCTTGCTCGCCGCCTTCTCGTCGATCGTGAACTCGTCGTCGGAGACGTAGGCGAAGGAGATGAGGTCCCACGCGTCGCCGAGGACCTGGATACGCGTCTGCACCAATTCGGCCAGAGCCGCGAAGGTCTCGTCGTCGGCGCTCTCGGGGAGCTTGCCCTGCGCGACGAGATACGACCGCAGCCGCGCCGTGAAGTCGGCGACCTCGAGCATCCGGATGTGCTCGGCGTTGATGGCGTCGGCCTTCTTCTGATCGAACCGTGCGGGGTTCGAGTTGACCTGTCGCACATCGAAAGCCGCGATCATCTCGGCCAGGCTGAAGACGTCGACATCGCTCTTGTAACCCCAGCCGAGCAGCGCGAGGTAGTTGAGCAGACCCTCGGGGATGAAACCGCGGTCGCGATGGTGGAAGAGGTTCGACTGGGGGTCGCGCTTGGAGAGCTTCTTGTTGCCCTCACCCATCACGAAGGGCAGGTGCCCGAAGGCCGGCACGGCGTCGGCGACGCCGATTCGGATCAGCGCGTCGTACAGCGCGAGCTGCCGCGGAGTCGACGACAGGAGATCCTCGCCGCGCAGCACATGGGTGATCTTCATCATCGCGTCGTCGACCGGGTTGACCAGCGTGTAGAGCGGATCGCCGGTCGCACGGGTCAGCGCGAAGTCGGGAACGGTACCCGCCTTGATCGTCGTCGTGCCGCGCACGAGATCGTCCCAGGTGAGGTCGGTGTCCGGCATCCGCAGGCGGACAACGGGTTTACGTCCTTCGGCGAGGTAGGCCGCACGTTGCTCGGGCGTCAGGTCACGATCGAAGTTGTCGTACCCGAGCTTGGGGTCGCGTCCGGCGGCGCGGTGCCGGGCCTCCACCTCTTCCGGGGTCGAGAACGCCTCGTAGGCCTCGCCGGCCTCGAGAAGGCGGGCGACGACGTCGGCATGGAGTTCCCGCCGCTCGGACTGCCGGTAGGGACCGTAGGGTCCGCCCACCTCCGGCCCCTCGTCCCAGTCGAGACCGAGCCAGCGCAAGGCGTCGAGGATGGCCTCGTAGGATTCTTCGCTGTCTCGCGACGAGTCGGTGTCCTCGATGCGGAAGACGAAGGTGCCACCGTCGTGCCGGGCCTGCGCGAAATTGAAGAGCGCGGTCCGCACGAGTCCCACGTGGGGAGTGCCGGTCGGGGATGGACAGAATCGGACGCGAACGGCCTCACTACTGGTCATGAGGCTCAGCGTATCGAAGCCGACCGCCGCCCCCGCACGCCCGCCGTCAGGCCCGGTGGCGCTCGCAGAACTCCACCAGGACCCGGTTCACCTCGGCCGGCTGTTCGAGATAACCGAAATGACCGGCCCGCTCGATCTCGACGTACTCCGCGCCTGGAATGGCTTCGGCGACTTCGCGCGCCAGCTTCGCCGGCAGGGTCCGGTCGTCGGCGAATCCGACGACCAGCGCGGGCCGGGTGATGCCGCGGTACGCCGCGAGACGGTTGGACTCCTTGTTGTGGAGTTCGAGCTGTGCGCGGACGCCCGGGGTGATCGTCTGCGGGGAGAACCCGATGATGTCGAGCCAGTCTCGCGCGGTGCGGTCGTCGTCGAGCGTGTGCGGCGACAGGTTGAGATGCGCGGTGATGGCGGCCTCGTACTCCGGTGGCAGCTTGATCTTGTTGTCGTAGAGGGCCCGCTCACCGGCCGAGATCGCTTCCTGCAGTGGGGTGTTGCGGCCGTACGTCGCAACCATCACCGCCGCCTTGACCACGTCGGGGCGGGCCAGCGCCAGCTCCTGGGTGATCCGGGCACCCAACGAGGTGCCGATCACGATCGCCGGACCGCGGCCGAGGTGTTCGATCAGAGCCGCGGTGTCGGCGACCATGTCGTCGAGCGTGAAACCCTCGGCGCACTCCGACGACGGTGCGACACCGCGGTTGTCGAACGTCACGACGGTGAAGCCGGCTTTCACCAGCGCGGGTTCCTGATGCGCCTTCCAGACGCGGCCGGGACTTCCGGTTCCCATGACCATGACCACGAGCGGGCCCGACCCGGCGAGGCTGTAGGAGATGTCGATCCCGTTGACACGGGCCGTGCTGGGAGCTGTCACTTGTCCACCACCGGGTTGGAGAGCGTACCGATACCGTCGACGGTCACCGAGATACGTTGACCGGCGACCATGGGACCGACCCCTTCCGGGGTGCCCGTGAGGATCACGTCGCCGGGCAGCAGGGTCATCACGCGCGAGATCCACTCGACGATCTCACCGACGTCGTGGAGCATCAGCGATGTCCGGGTCCGCTGCTTGACCTCGCCGTCGAGTTCCGTCACGAGTTCGACGTCCGACGGATCGAGCGAGGTGTCGATCCACGGGCCGAGCGGACAGAAGGTGTCGTACCCCTTGCCGCGGGTCCACTGACCGTCGGCCTGCTGGTGGTCGCGGGCGGTTACGTCGTTGGCGACCGTGTATCCGAGGATCACGCCCTTGGCCTGCGCGGCCTTCACGTCCTTGCACGGGCGTCCGATGACGGCCGCGAGCTCCCCCTCGTAATCGACCCGTTGCGACGACGGCGGACGCACGATGGGCACCTCGGGGCCGATGATCGAAGTGTTGGGCTTGAGGAAGATCACCGGGTCGGCGGGCGCCTCGCCGCCCATCTCCGCCGCGTGTGCGGCGTAGTTCTTGCCGATGCAGATCACCTTGCTGGCGAGGATCGGCGCCAACACCCGGACATCCGCCAGCTTCCACGACCGGCCGGTGAACGTCGGCGTACCGAAGGGATGTTCGGCGATCTCCTTGACGACGGCGTCGTCTCCGTCGCCCTCGACGGACACGAAGGCCACGCCGTCAGGACTCGCAATTCGACCTAAGCGCATGTCCAGACCCTATCGCACCGCCGATCCCACACGTTGGGAGACGAGTTGGCGGACGTCGGTGCCGGTTTTACAATGTGGTCACACTGTTTCATATATTGAGATACCCAACCCCGGTTCACCGGGTTCGGACAGACAGCGAGGTGAGTAGACCATGACCGATGTCGACGACATCACCACTGCCCGAAGGTGGATCATCCTCGGGTGCTCGCTGCTCGCCGCGCTCACCACGACTTGTGTGGTCAGCGGTGTCGCCTACCTGATCCCCACGCTGCACACCGACGCCGGACTCACCCTCACCCAGGCCTCGGCGCTTGCCGCGATCCCGACGGTCGGACTGATGGCGGCGACGATCCCGTGGGGAATCCTGTTGGACCGCTACGGCGAACGACGGATCCTCCTGCTGTCGCTGTCGATCTCGCTCGCCGGCGCGACCGGGGCGACCGTCGCCGCGTCAGCCGATGCGTCCTATGCCGTCGTGGGTGCCGCGCTCTTCGTGGGCGGTCTCGGCTCGGGGGCGGCGAACGGGGCCAGCGGTCGCATCGTCGTCGGCTGGTTTCCCGCACACCAGCGTGGGACTGCGATGGGCATCCGGCAGATGGCACAACCGCTGGGGATCGGCGTCTGCGCTCTCACCATGCCGGTTGTCGCAGCGAGTTCGGGACCCGCTGCGGCACTGGCGATCCCAGCCGTGGTGACTGCTGCAGGACTCGTCGCGGTGGTCGTCGGCATCACCGATCCGCCGCGTCGGCCGGCTCCCGCGTCGACGGTCGGCAACCCTCCCCCGCGCACGAATCCCTACCGCGACAACTCTTTCCTCGCACGCATCCACATCGTCAGCATGCTGCTGGTCATCCCCCAGTCCATGCTGTGGACCTTCGTACCGACCTGGCTGATCGTCGCGCACGGGTGGTCACCGGCCGGCGCCGGAACCCTGATCACCGTGACCCAGATCATCGGTGCACTGGGCCGGATCGTCGCCGGACGGTGGTCGGACGCCTGGATGTCGCGGATGCGACCGGTCCGCGTGATCGCGGTGGCCGGTGTCGCCGCCATGTCCGCGCTCGCGATCGCCGACTGGTTCGACAGCCCACTCGCGCCCGCGCTCATGGCGGTGGCGAGCGTCATCTCGGTGGCCGACAACGGCTTGGCGTTCACCGCCATCGCCGAGTACGTCGGACCGGAATGGAGCGGCCGCGGACTCGCCGTACAGAACACCGGACAGTATCTGGTGACCGCGGCGACCACACCGCTTCTCGGAGCACTCATCGCGACCGTCGGTTTCCCGATCGCCTTTGCCGCGACCGCCCTGGCACCGCTTGTCGCGACGCCCCTGGTCCCGCGCGACCGGATGCGAGAACCCGATGAGCTGGTCGACGCCTGAACCCACCACCAACGGACGAACCCGCCACCGAATTGGTGGCGGGTTCGTCCCTTGCTGGTGAATATGCCTGCGAACTACAGCCGTTCGCGGATACGCGCACCGATCTCGGAGGTGCTGAACGTACCGCTGCGCTCGGCGAGGTCGTCGGCGACGGCCTTCTCGATCCGGGCCGCGGCGTCGTCGTCGCCGAGATGCTGGAGCAGGAGCGCGACCGACAGGATCGCGGCCGTCGGATCGGCCTTGCCCTGCCCGGCGATGTCGGGTGCCGAGCCGTGCACCGGCTCGAACATCGACGGGTTGGCGCCGGTGGCGTCGATGTTGCCCGACGCGGCCAGCCCGATACCACCGCTCACCGCGGCGGCGATGTCGGTGATGATGTCGCCGAACAGGTTGTCGGTGACGATCACGTCGAAGCGGCCGGGGTCGGTGACCAGGTAGATGGTCGCCGCGTCCACGTGGCAGTAGTCGGTGGTGACGTCGGGGAACTCGGCACCCACCTCCTCGACCGCGCGACTCCACATCGACCCGGCGAAGGTCAACACGTTGGTCTTGTGGACCAGCGTCAGCTTCTTGCGACGCTGCTGGGCACGCTGAAATGCGTTGCGCACGACGCGTTCCACACCGAACCGGGTGTTGACGCTGACCTCGGTGGCGACCTCGTTCGGGGTTCCGACACGGATCGCGCCACCGTTGCCGGTGTAGGGCCCCTCGGTCCCCTCCCGCACGACCACGAAGTCGATGTCGGGGTCGCCCGCGAGGGGCGAGGAGACACCGGGGAAGCGGCGCGACGGCCGCAGGTTGACGTGGTGGTCGAGTGCGAATCGCATCGTCAGGAGCAGACCGCGCTCCAGCACGCCCGACGGTACGGACGGATCGCCGATGGCGCCCAACAGGATCGCGTCGTGACGACGAAGCGACTCGAGGTCGTCCTCGGTGAGCAGCTCGCCGTTGCGGTGGTAGCGGCGTGCGCCGAGGTCGAACTCGGTGGTGCTCACCGACGGTACGACCGAGTCGAGGACGCCCAGCGCCTCGCCGATGACCTCGGGACCGATGCCGTCGCCGGCGATGACTGCGAGTTTCATGCGAGGTCGACCTGTTCGATGAGGGTTGCGCTGACCGCGTCACCGATCGCGGCGACGACCTCGTCGTCGAGGACGCTGCTCACGCGCAGCATCATGGTCGCGCCGCCGCCCTCGGCGTCCTGCGACAAACCGGCCGCCAGGATGTCGATGCCGGCGTTCCCGAGCAGCGTTCCGATCTTGCCGAGGGAACCCGGCTGGTCGGCGTAGCTGACGATGAGGTTGTGCCCTTCGGCACGCAGGTCGAAGTTGCGGCCGTTGATGTTGACGATCTTCTCCACCAGGCGCGGACCCGACAGGGTGCCCGAGACATTGTGGGTCGAGCCGTCGGCGAACACGGCCTTCACGTCGACCACGCTGCGGTGGTTGGGACTCTCCGGCGCGGTGGTGACCTCGCTGGTCACGCCGCGTCCCTCGGCGACCGCGGGGGCGTTGACGAAGGTGACCGGCTCGTCGAGCACTGCGGAGAACAGGCCGCGCAGCGCGGACAGGCCGAGCACGTCGACGTTGTTCGCGGCGAGTTCGCCCCGTACGTCGACGACGATGGAGGTCGGCGGCTCCTTGCTGATGGCCCCGACGAGCACGCCCGCCTTGCGAGCGACCTCGAGCCACGGTGCGACCTCTTCGTCGACGGCGCCCCCGGTGATGTTGACGGCGTCGGGGACGAAGTGACCGGCCAGCGCCAGCCGGACGCTCTTGGCGACGTCGGTGCCCGCGCGATCCTGCGCCTCGCTGGTCGATGCGCCGAGGTGGGGCGTCACGACGACCTGCGGCAGCTCGAAGAGCGGCGAGTCGGTGCAGGGCTCGGTGGCGAAGACGTCCAGGCCGGCCGCGCGGACCTGACCGGAGTTGATCGCGTCGGCCAGTGCCTGCTCGTCGATGAGACCACCGCGGGCGGCGTTGACGATGACGACGCCCTTCTTGGTCCGGGCGAGCTGCTCGGCGCCGATGAGGCCCAGGGTCTCCGGGGTCTTCGGCAGGTGGACGGTGATGAAGTCGGCGCGCTCGAGGAGTTCGTCGAGGCTGACGAGCTCGATCCCGAGCTGGGCCGCACGAGCCGGCGACACGTAGGGGTCGTAGGCGATGATGTGGGTTTCGAAGGCTGCCAGCCGCGCGGCCACCAGCTGGCCGATGCGGCCGAGTCCGACGACACCGACGGTCTTGTCGAAGATCTCGACGCCGTTGAACGACGAACGCTTCCAGGTCTTCTCGCGCAAGGTGGCGTCCGCGGCCGGGATCTGGCGCGACGCTGCCATCAGCAGCGCGACGGCATGTTCGGCCGCGGTGTGGATGTTCGAGGTCGGGGCGTTGACGACCATGACGCCGCGCTCGGTCGCGGCAGGCACGTCGACGTTGTCCAGACCGACACCCGCCCGGGCGATGATCTTCAGCTTCTTGCCCGCGTCGAGGACCTCGGCATCCACGGTCGTCGCGGAGCGGACCAGAATGGCGTCGGCGTCGACGACCGCCTCGAGCAACTTGGGACGATCCGGGCCGTCGACCCATCGCACCTCGACACCGTCACCGAGTGCTTCCACGGTGGACGGCGCCAGCTTGTCGGCGATGAGTACAACCGGGCGGCCAGCAGAGCTCACAGTCATTTCTCCAGGTTCGGGGAGTGCGGTTTCACGAACGTCGGTACGGAGTGTCGATGACGACTCCGTACGACAGCTTAAAGGTGTGGTAGGTGCCGTCGAGCATGCGGTCTACCCCGGAACGAGAGCCCTGTCCCCCGGCACGAGTAGAGTGTGACGCGCATTACGGCAAACTCGCGCGGCGCATCACAGAAGTGTTGCAAACCGACCGCGGCTCGATCCCACGCCGCCGTGCGCGCGTGGGGCGCCCGGTACGGTGTGCTTGCCGCCCATCGCTAAGTTCCCGACGGGCGGCGATGCCCGTGATCGAGAACTGGTAGACCCGAGAAGTGGAGTGCGGATGACGAAGAAGCTGACAGTACTGTTGGCGGTTTTGGCTGCGACGGTGCTGGCCGGCTGGGGAGGGGGCGTCGCGGTCGCCGCACCGGCGAAGATCTTCATGGGAGGCGGGTCCGGAATCCTGGTGCTCAAGGGCGGCAACTCCGCCGCGGCCTGCACCCTGACCACCATCGGCCGCTCGAAGACCAACAAGCTCATCGGCGTCACCGCGGGACACTGCGGCACTCCCGGCCAGAAGGTCTACTCCGAGACGTTCCAGGACCGCGGCCAGGCAGGCACCATCACCTACACCGCGCCGGATCTCGACATGGCGATCATCGAACTCGACGCCTCGCGAGTCGTGCCGCTGCGCACGGTCCGCGGCGTGACGATCCGCTCGGTCGACCAGGCGCCGCTCGCCTTCCCGACCATCGCCTGCAAAGAAGGCCGGACCACCGGCAACACCTGCGGCATCGCCTGGTTCTCCGACGGCGACGTGCACGTCAGCCAGATGTGCGTCATCGAAGGTGACTCCGGTAGCCCCGTGGTCGTCGGCGACCGGCTGGTGGGCATGGTGAACGCCTACTACTTCCTCGGTTGCCTCGGCCCCGAGACCGGCACCAACATCCAGCCGATCCTGAAGCGGATCGCTTCGCTCGACGCTTACAAGGGATTCCGGGTCGCCTGACGACTCTGGGTCCCACCCCCACCGACGCCCCGGATGGTTTCCCTCCGGGGCGTCGTCGTGTGCGGGGTGACGTGCGCAGTGAGGCGCCGGGACGACTGCTCGGGCCGAGCACGACCCGGGTGGTCAGCCGGCTTCGGTCACCGGGTGACCCCGAGCCAGTCCTCGATCTCCCGGGTGACCGCTGCCGTCGCCTCCAGGGGTGCGAGATGTCCGACACCGTCGAGGATCACGGGGTCGCGGCGGTCGGGCAGGAGGTCTCGTAGCTGCGTGGCCTGCTCGACGGGAATCCACGGATCGTCGGCGCCCCAGCCGATCCGCGTCGGGCATCGAACCTGAGACAGGCGTTCCGCGACGGGTCTGGTATGCTCCGGCCGCAATGCCGCGATCTGACGATAGAACCCGGCTTTGCCGGCCCCGCCGAGCCACGGACGAGTCAGCTCGTCGAGGTCATTGTCCGTCAGCCGATGCCGCGCGGCACCGGCGATGTACTCGCGCACCAACGCCGCGTGCAAGGGGTCGGGAAGTTGCTCGAAGACCTCGGTGTTGTCGGCGACCAGTCGGAAGAAGGGCGACCCCCACGGGTCGAGAGTCACGATGTCCCACAGGAACAACGACGCGTACTCGCGACCGTGGAGCAGATGCGCGCCCAGTGCCACCGCGCCCCCGATGTCGTGTGCGATCACGTGCGGCCGCGTCAGACCCCACTGAGACTGCAGCACAGCGAATCTCGACATCTGGGTCGCCAGATCCACCGGTGCGTCCGTGACCATCGACTGCCCGTATCCAGGCATGTCCCACAGGAAGACTCGGCGACCGAGGCCGATCTGTTGCGCCACGCCGGCCCACACGTACGCCGACCACGGGGTCCCGTGGCACATCACCACATCGATGTCGGTGTGTCCCGCCGGCTCGAGAACATATGTCGCAACACGCTCCCCGTCGACGTAGACATAGACCGGCGGTGGCAGAACGATCCCTTGGCTGTCCACGAGTCAGACATTAAACCCGTCGAGCCGAACCCACCCATTTTCGGTATTTCCTCACCCCGCGACCCCGGTGGGTTTGCCGAAAAGGGGTGGGTCTGCGGAGACGCACGCGGGCCCGCACCACATCGGTGCGGACCCGCTGTCGGCGCTACGTTCAGCGCAATACCGCTGCGACTCAGGCGGTCTCGGTGATCGGACGATCAACCCAGCTCATCAGGTCGCGCAGCTTCTTGCCGGTGACCTCGATCGGGTGCTCGGCGTTCTCCTTGCGCAGGCCCTCGAGCTCCTTGTTGCCGCCCTCGACGTTGGCGACGAGGCGCTTGACGAAGGTGCCGTCCTGGATGTCGGTGAGGATGCCGCGCATGCGCTCCTTGGTGTCGGCGTCGATGACCCGCGGGCCCGACACGTAACCGCCGAACTCGGCGGTGTCCGAGACCGAGTAGTTCATGCGCGCGATGCCGCCCTCGTACATGAGGTCGACGATCAGCTTGAGCTCGTGCAGCACCTCGAAGTAGGCCATCTCGGGGGCGTAACCCGCCTCGACCATCACCTCGAAGCCGGTCTTGACCAGTTCCTCGGTGCCGCCGCACAGCACGGCCTGCTCGCCGAAGAGGTCGGTCTCGGTCTCTTCCTTGAACGTGGTCTTGATGATTCCGGCACGACCACCGCCGATGGCGCTGGCGTAGCTCAGCGCAAGCGCCTGGCCCTCGCCCTTGGGGTCCTGGTGGACGGCGATGAGCGCGGGAACGCCCTTGCCGTCGACGAACTGGCGGCGCACGAGGTGGCCGGGGCCCTTCGGGGCGACCATCGCGACGGTCACGTTCTCCGGCGCCTTGATGAGGCCGAAGTGGATGTTGAGACCGTGGCCGAAGAACAGCGCGTTGCCGTCCTGCAGGTTCGGCTCGATGTCCTCGGTGAAGATCTTCGCCTGCGAGGTGTCGGGCGCCAGCACCATGATGACGTCGGCCCAGGCGGCGGCCTCGGATGCGGTGAGCACCTTGAGGCCCTGCTCCTCGGCCTTGGCCTTCGACTTGGAGCCCTCACGCAGACCGATCACGACGTCGACGCCGGAATCGCGCAGCGACAGCGAATGCGCATGGCCCTGGCTGCCGTAGCCGATCACCGCGACCTTGCGACCCTGGATGATCGACAGATCCGCGTCGTCGTCGTAGAACAGTTCGATGGCCACTATGTTTCCCTTCGATATGTGGTGTCCCTGGCGGATTCTCGGAATCCGTCGGGATTCGTAATTCCCTTGTCGCTCCTCGCCGATGCTCAGATGAGCGCGACGACAGCGGGATTCTCTGTCAGCGGTTGGCCGACATGCTCTTCGGTCCCCGACCGAGGGTCACCGCGCCCGATTGCGCGATCTCCCGGATTCCATACGGATCGAGCATCCGCAGAAGTGCTTCGAGTTTTTCCGACGTGCCGGTGGCCTCGATCGTCAGCGACTCGGGCGAGACGTCGATCACCTTGGCGCGGAACAGGTTCACCACCTCGATGACCTCGGTGCGCACCGTCGAATCCGACCGCACCTTGACCATCATCAGCTCGCGCGAGACCGAGCTCGCCGGGTCCTGCTCGACGATCTTGATCACGTTGATCAACTTGTTGAGCTGCTTGGTGACCTGCTCGAGGGGGAAGTCCTCCACCGAGACCATGATGGTCATCCGCGAGATGCCCTTGAGCTCGGTGGGGCCCACGGCGAGTGACTCGATGTTGAATCCGCGCCGCGAGAACAGCGCCGAGATCCTCGCGAGGACGCCGGGTCGGTCTTCGACCAGGACACTGAGGGTATGGGTGGTGCTCACTGCTCGTCCTTCTGGTTTGCGCGATCGGCCGGCGCGTTGTCGACCGTTTGATGGCCATCCATCGCCTGGTGGATCTCCACCGGACCCGACGCCGACTCGTCGTCGTCGAACAGCGGCCGGATGTCGCGGGCGGCCATGATCTCGTCGTTGCCGGTACCGGCGGCGACCATCGGCCACACCTGCGCGTCCTTGCCGACGATGAAGTCGATGACCACCGGGCGGTCGTTGATCTCCCGCGCCTTCGCGATCACCTCGTCGACGTCTTCCTCGCGCTCGACGCGGAAGGCCACGCAGCCCAGCGCCTCCGAGAGCTTGACGAAGTCCGGGATCATCCGCGAGTGCGTCGACAGATCGGTGTTCGAGTAACGCTCTTCGTAGAACAGCGTCTGCCACTGACGGACCATGCCCAGGTTGCCGTTGTTGATCAGCGCCACCTTGATCGGGATGCCCTCGATCGCGCAGGTGGCGAGTTCCTGGTTGGTCATCTGGAAACAGCCGTCACCGTCGATCGCCCAGACCTCGGCGTCGGGGTCGGCGGCCTTGGCGCCCATGGCGGCGGGCACCGCGTAGCCCATCGTGCCCAGACCACCGGAGTTGAGCCAGGTGCGCGGCTTCTCGTAGGAGATGAACTGTGCGGCCCACATCTGGTGCTGGCCGACACCTGCGCAGTACACCGCGTCCGGGCCGGCGGCCTTGCCGAGGGCCTGGATGACGAACTCCGGCGACATCGAGCCGTCGGTCTGACGGTCGTAGCTCAGCGGATAGGTCCGACGCAGGTTGTCGAGGTAGGACCACCACTGCGAGATGTCGGGAGTCGAGCCGCTGGTCGCCCGCTCCTCGCGCAGCGCCTCGGTGAGCTCGGCGATGACCGCCTTGCAGTCACCGACGATCGGCACGTCGACGGGCCGGTTCTTGCCGATCTCGGCGGGGTCGATGTCGGCATGGATGACCTTGGCGTTCGGCGCGAACGACGACAACTGTCCGGTGACCCGGTCGTCGAAGCGTGCTCCGAGGGTGATCAGCAGGTCGCTGCGCTGCAGGCCCGCGACCGCCGCCACCGTGCCGTGCATGCCGGGCATGCCCAGGTGCAGCTGGTGGCTGTCGGGGAACGCGCCGCGTGCCATCAGCGTGGTGACCACCGGGATGCCGGTCAGCTCGGCCAGTTCCAGCAGCTCGGCCGACGCGTTCGCCTTGATGACACCGCCGCCGACGTAGAGCACCGGCGACTTCGCGGCGTTGATCATGCGGGCCGCCTCGCGAACCTGCTTGCCGTGGGGCTTGGTCACCGGGCGGTAACCGGGCAGGTCGATCTGCGGCGGCCAGGAGAACGTGGTCTGCGCCTGCAAGATGTCTTTGGGGATGTCGACCAGGACCGCGCCGGGACGACCGCTCTCGGCGATGTGGAACGCCTCGGCGATGGTCTTCGGGATGTCGATCGCCCGGCTGACCAGGAAGTTGTGCTTGGTGACGGGCATCGTGATACCCGAGATGTCGGCTTCCTGGAACGCATCGGTGCCGATGAGCGCGCGACCGACCTGGCCGGTGATCGCGACGACCGGCACCGAGTCCATCTGGGCGTCGGCCAGCGGGGTCACCAGGTTGGTGGCACCGGGACCGGACGTGGCCATCATGACGCCGGCGCGTCCGGCGACCTGGGCGTACCCGGTCGCGGCGTGACCTGCGCCCTGCTCGTGACGGACGAGGACGTGGCGGACCTTCTGCGAGTCCAGCAGCGGGTCGTAGACCGGCAGGACCGCGCCACCCGGAATGCCGAAGACGACCTCGACACCGAGCTCCTCGAGGGAACGAACCACAGACTGGGCGCCGCTGACACGCTCGGGAGCAACGGTGTGCTGGGTTACCGCACGGAGGTTGCCCGCCGCCGGAGACTGCTGCCGCAGTCCTGCGTTGCGCGTCGGCTCGTTGCGGCCGGCGTCGGTGCGTGCTGTTGGTGCGCTCACTGCACGATCCTCATCTTGGTTGTGGAATCCGATATCGGTGATGGAAGTACCTGGCATGAAAAAACCCCCGACAGCTTCCGCTGTTCGAGGGTGGCGCGTCGATGCCGGTTGGGGGTCTGCGAGGTGACCGGTCAGGCGAAGACGCGCCAGCCGATTACTACGAGGATCCCGTTCTGCATCACGGGTTCACGGTAGGACTGTGTTCGGTTCTGAGTCAAACTCCGGACCACGCCGTCTCACCATCTGGGAAAACACTGGTCGAGTCGGTTGTCTGCGCACCTCGATTTCGGTCCGGCGCGACGAACCCGTCGGCGAGAGGCCTCGGGGCCGGTTGGCACAATGGAGCGGTGCCGACTGATTCCACCGACCCCGTAGACCCGAAGACCAGCGCGACCCCTGCCGACGACGTCGCATTCGACTATCCGGTGACGTTCCGTATCAACCGGACCGCCTACTTCACGGTCCCGATGGCCGCGCTGGTGGTCGTGCTCCTGGTCGGCGCCTCCCCGTGGTTTGCCTTCGCCCTGATCGTCCCGGTCCTGGTCTGGTTGTGGATCCACCGGTTGCGGACCGTGGTCACCGAGAACGGACTCACCTCGGTGCGGATGTTCTCGACCACCGAGATCGCCTGGTCCGACATCGCCGGACTGCAGTTCCCGAAGTGGAGTTCGGTGCGTGCGGTCCTGACGGATGGCAGTCGAGTTCGTCTGCCCGCCATCGGTTTCCGTGATCTTCCCGCGTTGTCGCTCGTCAGTGGTGGCCGCATTCCGGACCCCTTCGAGGCGGCCCGCTCTGCCGAGTAGTCACGGTCTCCTCGTTTCCGGCACGGATCCGACTCCGCTCGGTCTCAGAGGCCTCCACCTGCCGGCGATAGAGTGCGGCCGTGGAGCACACCCGAACATTCGACGCCGGTGAACTCGACGAACTGATCTCGGCAGGTCGCCTCGCAGACGTCGGGACGACGCTGTCCGCGATGCCCGCGGGCGACATCGCCGCCCTGCTCGACCGGCTCCCCCACAAGTCCCGTGGCGTCGCGTTCCGTCTGCTGGCCAAGGACCTCGCGGTGGAGGTGTTCGACGATCTGTCGGCCGGCTCGCAGCGCCGCCTCATCGACGATCTGGGCACCGCGGACGTGGCCGCCGCCTTCGACCACCTCGACCCCGACGATCGCGCCGAGTTGCTGGACGAGTTGCCCGCGGGAGTCGCCAAGTCGCTGATCCAGCAGTTAACCCCGGCCGAACGCGACATGACCGCGGTGGTTCTCGGCTACCCGCGCGGTTCGGTGGGGCGTCGGATGAGTCCCGAGTTCGTCCACGCCCGAGAGGACGAACCGGCCGGCGACGCGTTGGCCCGCGTGCGAGAACGCGGACACGCCGCGGAGACGATCTACACGGTGCCCGTCCTCGACGGCGCTCGCTCGCTGTGCGGTGTGGTCAGCCTGCGCGACCTCCTCCTGGCCGACCCGGCCGAACCCGTCCACGACCTGATGAACAAGCCGATGTTCGCTCATGCCGAGGATGACGCCGAGGCCACCGCACAGAGGTGTGTGGACCGGGGAATCCTCGCCATGCCCGTCGTCGACAGCGACAGCCGCCTGGTCGGCGTCCTGACGATCGACGATGCCGTCGACGTCGTCGAGCAGGCCCGGGACACCGACGAGGCCCGTGCGGGCGCGCGTGAACCCCTCCGCGACCCGTACCTGTTCTCGTCCATCCTGTCGATCACGCGCGCCCGGATCGTGTGGCTGTTCGTGCTCGCGGTGTCGGCGATCCTCACCGTCAACGTGCTGGAGATCTTCGAGGGCACCCTCGAGCAGCGGGTCGCGCTGGCACTGTTCATCCCGCTGCTCACCGGGATCGGCGGGAACACCGGTTCGCAGGCGGCGACGACCGTGACCCGCGCACTCGCCACCGACGAGGTCGCCCCGCGCGACGTCGCCCGCGTCGCCGCCAAGGAGGTCCGCGTCGGACTGACCATGGGCGCGCTACTCGGACTCGCCGGGTTCACCGTCGCCGCACTCGTCTACGGCCTCGAGATCGGTGTGGTGATCGGCCTGACGATCCTGTCGGTGTGCACCCTTGCCGCGACCGTGGGCGGCGTGATGCCGCTGATCGCGAAGTCGATCCGCGTCGATCCCGCGGTGTTCTCCACGCCGTTCATCTCGACGTTCTGCGACGCCACCGGCCTTCTCCTCTACTTCTCGATCGCCAAGACGGTGCTGGGGATCTGACCCCGACCGAGGACGGCACCGGCGCGGCCCGGCCCGCACGCCCGAATGGTTTTGTTACCCATCGTCACAGCGGAGTAGCCTGCTTCTCGGTGCTCCCTCACGCCCACCCTCAGCGAGGCGGCGCCCGTCAACACAGTTTCACCCCCGGCCACAGCCCGTGGGAACACACCCGGGGTCGCGGTGTTGAGCCGAAGAGTCCGGCGCCGGTCCGTCACCGCACGTCCGATCGCGCCGGGCCGCCTGAGCCACACGATCGATTCGAGGAACCCATGCCTGCTCTGAGGTCACGTACCACCACCGTCGGCCGCGAAGCCGCCGGCGCCCGCTCCCTGTGGCGCGCCACCGGGATGACCGACGACGACTTCGGCAAGCCGATCGTGGCCATCGCCAACTCCTACACCCAGTTCGTGCCGGGGCATGTGCACCTGAAGGACGTCGGCGACATCGTGGCCGAGGCCGTGCGGGCCGCCGGTGGCGTGCCGCGGGAGTTCCACACCATCGCCGTCGACGACGGCATCGCGATGGGTCACGGCGGCATGCTCTACTCGCTGCCCAGCCGCGAGATCATCGCCGACTCGGTCGAATACATGGTCAACGCCCACACCGCGGACGCGCTGGTGTGTATCTCCAACTGCGACAAGATCACTCCCGGCATGCTCAACGCCGCGATGCGCCTGAACATCCCGACGGTGTTCGTCTCCGGCGGGCCGATGGAAGCCGGCAAGGCAGTCGTCGTCGGCGATGTCGCACATCCGTCGTCGGACCTGATCACCACGATCTCGGCGTCGGCGAACAGTGCTGTCGACGACGCCGGACTCGACGAGGTCGAGCGGTCGGCGTGCCCCACGTGCGGTTCGTGCTCGGGCATGTTCACGGCCAACTCGATGAACTGTCTGACCGAAGCTCTCGGACTGGCACTGCCCGGCAACGGCTCGACGCTGGCCACCCACGAGGCCCGCCGCGCCCTGTTCGCGCGCGCCGGCACGGTCGTCGTCGATGCGGCGACACGTTGGTATCGCGACGACGACGCATCGGTGCTGCCGCGGAACATCGCCACGCCGACCGCGTTTCGCAACGCGATGGCCCTCGACGTCGCGATGGGCGGTTCGACCAACACCGTCCTGCACATCCTCGCCGCCGCGCAGGAGGGAGAGGTCGCCGATTTCGACCTCGGAGTCATCGACGAGATCAGCCGCAACGTGCCGTGTCTGTCGAAGGTCTCGCCGAATTCGGACTACCACATGGAGGACGTCCACCGGGCCGGCGGAATCCCGGCGATCCTCGGGGAACTGCGCCGCGCGGGCCTGCTCGACGACACCGCGTCGACCGTGCACACCCCGACCATGGCCCAAGCGCTCGACGACTGGGACATCCGCGGCGGCAAGGCTATCGACGAGGCCGTCGAACTCTTCCACGCCGCACCGGGCGGCGTCCGCACCACCACTCCGTTCTCGACGTCGAACCGGTGGAGTTCGCTCGACACCGATGCCGCAGGCGGTTGCATCCGCGACCTCGAGCACGCCTACACCGTCGAAGGCGGTCTGTGCGTGCTGCGCGGCAACCTCGCCCCCGACGGCGCTGTCCTGAAGACCGCGGGCATCGACGAGGACCTGTGGCACTTCGAGGGCCCGGCCCGTGTCGTCGAGAGCCAGGAAGACGCCGTCCAGGTCATCCTCTCCAAGACCATCCAGGCCGGCGAGGTACTCGTCGTGCGGTACGAGGGTCCCGCGGGTGGCCCCGGCATGCAGGAGATGCTGCATCCGACAGCCTTCATGAAGGGCACCGGGATGGGCAAGAAGTGCGCCCTCATCACCGACGGCCGGTTCTCCGGCGGGTCATCGGGCCTGTCGGTCGGTCACATGTCCCCCGAAGCCGCGTCGGGTGGTGCCATCGGACTCGTCGAGGACGGCGACCCGATCCTCATCGACGTCAAGACCCGCCGCCTCGAGGTCCTGGTCGACGACGAGGTGCTCGCCGAGCGCCGCGCCAAGATGGAGGCCTCCGAACGGCCGTGGCAGCCGAAGGACCGTCAGCGCACGGTGACCACCGCACTCCGCGCGTACGCCAAGCTCGCGACGTCGGCCGACCGCGGCGCGGTGCGTCAGGTCGACTGACTCCTCACCACAGAGTGCGGGGGACGTATCGGATTCCGATACGTCCCCCGCGTTCTGTGTCGGTGCCGACTCAGATGAGCGGGTTGCTCCCGTTGGCCAGGACCCAGACCGCGACGGCTGCCGCCACGCCGACGATGAGCCAGAGGAACGAGCCGACGAACGGCCGTCGCGCCCAACCCCGTGGATAGTCGAGTGAGTACAGACCCGGGCCGGTCAGGATGACGACCGCCGCGGCCACCGCGAGGAAGAGCTCGAACTCGACCCCGCCGGCGGCGGCGAAGAACGAGAAGCCATCGGCCATCGACATCTTGTAGGCCGCGGCGACGAGCATGGTGCCGAGGATCGCCGACGCCCCGATCGGGGTCAGCAGCCCGAGGATCACCATCAGTCCACCGATCGTCTCCGACAGCGCACCGACGATGGCGAGGATCTGGGCGTAGTCGGCGGTGAAGCCGGCGTCGACGAGCATGGACTCGAAGCCGCTCAACCGCGGACCGTTCCACAACCCGAAGAGCTTCTGCAGGCCGTGCGCACCGACCAGGCCGCCGAGCGCAACACGCAACAGCAGCAAACCCAGGTCGATGGTGCCGCGCCGCGATTTCGCGAGCGCGTCCTCGAGGTCGTCGTCGGCCCCGGCACCGCGCCGATCATCGGTGTCGTCGTCGGTTCGGCGCCGCCCGAACCGACGTCGACCGCGCGGCTCGTCGTCGAGCACTTCGGTGTCGGACGCGGCGTCGTGCGCTCGGGCGCGGGAGATCAGATCGTCGTCGTCATCGACGAAGTCGTAGCGCGCGGTGCCGACCGGCGGCAGGGCGGGCTCCGGGGTGGTGACCGCGTCGTCGGCGGTCTGCACGCGCGCGGGGCCGGGCTGTTTGGCGAACTGTACGGTCTCGAAGTCGTCATCGGACGGTGCACCCGTTCCGGCGGGAGGCCGTGAGGTCGCCGCGACCGGTCGCGTCGGCGCCGGGCCGGGCCGAGGAGTCGCGGCCGGACCAGCGGCGACCGAACGGGTCTCGACGTCGCCGGGATCGAGGTCGTCGAGATCGTCCACCCGGGAGTAGGGGGCCGGCGACCGCCGGGCGTGCCGGTTGTAGAAGTCGTCGCGGTCGGTCACCGCGGGTGGCGTCGGCGGGCCGGCGTCGGGACTCGAACTGCCCGCCCCGGGTCCGGTGCCGGGTGCGCCGGTCGCGCCGCCCGGGACCGGGATCTGTCCGGTCGGTTCGTCGTAGGGGCTCGTCGCCGGTGTGTCGCGCTCGCTGGTGCCCGACGTGTCGCGTTCGCTCACACGCCCGACTCTAGAGGCTCGCGGACTGCGGTCACCGGACCCCGACGGGGTGAGTCGGGGCACCACGCTCGGGGCACCGCCACCCGGAGCACCATTACTGTGGACGGCATGTGGAAGGGGCGCCCGACGGGCACGCGCGACGATGCCCGGACGAGTTCAGCCGCGACGGCGGACCGCCGGGTGTGGGCCCGGTGGCGAGTGCTGGTGACGTTGCTGACGGCGGTCGTGGTGCTGGTCGGCGGCTGCGCGGACTTCAGCGCCCAGGACAATCAACGCGAGGCGGGTGCGTTCAGCCCCAACAACCGGCCGAGCGGCCAGCCCGAACCGACGCCACCGCCGGAGACCCCGCGCGAGACGCAACCGCCACCGACCGGCCCGTGCGTCGACCCCGACCCCGCGGTGATCGCGACGTGCCTCGCGTCCACCGGCGGTGTGATGCCCGGCGACGAGCAGGGCGAGGTCACCGTGGTCGCCGAACGTACGACCGGCAAGATCATCACAACCAAACGCTACGGGCCTGCCCGGACCCTGGGAGAGACGCCGGTCGATGCGTCCGGTGACGGCGGTCTGATCGATTTCGCCTACTCCCCCACCTATTCTCAGGACCGGTTGATCTACGCCTACATCACGACCCCGTCGGACAACCGCATCGTCCGCCTGGCACCGGGAGACGTGCCCAAGCCGATCCTGACCGGCATCCCCAAGGGCGCCACCGGGAACATGGGCGCGATGTACTTCCGGTCGCCGACCGAACTCGTCGTCGCCACCGGCAATGCGGGGAATCCCGCGGCCGCGGACGATCCGTCGTCCCTCGCCGGCAAGGTACTGCTGGTGACCTCGTTCACCTCTGGCGACGGCCCTCGGCCGGCGATCCTCGCATCCGGCTTCGGGTCGTCGGTGGCGTTGTGTCCCAACGCTTCCACGGGGACGGTCTACGTCGCCGACCAGACGGCCACCGAGGATCGCGTGCAGGTGCTCGAAGAAGGCGGGCCCAAGGTGCTGTGGACGTGGCCGGACCGGCCGCAGATCGCGGGTTGCGGGGTCGCCGGCGGCAGCATCTTCGTCTCGACGACGCGCACCCAACGGATCGAGGCCATCAACGAGCCCACTCGCGAGGAGCCGACGATCACCGCTCCTGCTGTCGTGCTCGACCGGCGGTACGGTGCCCTCGGCCGGATGGCCGCGCTCCCCAACGGGCTGCTGCAGGTGGCGACCGTCAACAAGGAGGTGGGTTCAGCGAAGCCCACCGACGATCGCGTGTTCCGCTTCCTGCCCTCCGGCGGTGGCAACGACCGGACGTGACCGGGACGCCTCGCGCCGTCGTGCACAACGAAAGAACCTCCGCTCCCTGAGGAGGCCGGAGCTTGCGGATGGCGCGGCCAACCCCCGCTCCCTGAGGAGCGCCCGGAGCTTGCGGAGGGCGCGTCACGAAGGGTCCTGG
>ERZ501011.14-NODE-14-length-51339-cov-6.547052_pt1 | contig 51339 bp, 57 predicted proteins | sample MGYA00248833_ERZ501011 | MGnify/ENA primary metagenome ERZ501011 (study PRJEB25958, sample SAMN03398530) | human skin metagenome | study: EMG produced TPA metagenomics assembly of the Human Skin Microbiome Metagenome (human skin metagenome) data set. | reverse complement strand
CCCAGCCGCGCGACACTTCGACATAGGGGCTCTGCACGCCATTGACCAGCAGCGTGTCGCCGACGAAGCCGCCGCTGCTGCGGCCAAGGCCGCCGAGACCCCGGCTGCCAATGCGGGCTCCGGCCCGTCCGCCGACGACCTGATGGCGGCCATGACGCCGGAACCGGCGGCTGACGAAGGCGGCTCGGAACTGTCGCTCGACGACATCGGCGGCGGTGACGACATGATGGCCGGTTTCGAGGCCAGCATGACGCCGGAAGAAGCCCGCAAACAGGCGACCGCCATCATCGCCGACATTCAGGCGAAGAAGGACACCGCCCGTCTCGCCGTCGCTCGCGAGGCGCTGGTCAAGGTCGGCGCGCAGAAGGCGTCGGAAGTGCCGGACGACAAGATCGTCGAGTTCTACGAACTGCTGCCGAAGTCCTAATCAGGGCGACGGAAAAAAGGTGTTGACGGTGCTCCTTTAGGTGCGTAAGCATCACACCGTCATCAAGACGGCCCCCGAAAAGGGCTTCATGGAAACCAGTCAGAAAAGGAGGCCCCACATGGCTCTCAACTTCACCGGAACCGACCTGTCGCCGAAGCGCGGTGGCAACCCGCTGGGTCGCAAGCTGGAAGGCGTTCGCGTCGCCCGGCTCAAGAAGGGTCAGAACCAGATCACCCTCGGCGAGGACGTGATGGAACAACTCGGCCTGACCGCCGAGAAGATCGACGGCAAGCTGAACGCCGCCGTCACGGCGGGCACCGGCAAGTTCGAGGGCAAGCTGCTGATCAAGTTCGGCGAAGGCCCGTTCCTCGTTCGCTGGACCTCGCCGAAGCGCAAGACCAGCGTCAACATCATGTCGTCGGCGCTGCCGGTCGAACACGGCGGCAAGGCCGAGTTCAAGGCGTTCCCGGAAGAGAACGCCGTGGTCATCCAACTGCCCGCCGCCCCGGCTGCGGACGTGTCGGGCGACCTGTCGGCCTGATCCCCCTGCGCCTGCGCCCTTGACGGCTCCGGCCGTCAGGGCATAGCGTGAGAAGGCCCCGGAGCGATCCGGGGCCTTTTTCACGTCTACCCTCACAGGACATCACTCCATGACACCCACGGACTATATCGCCGGAGCCGCCACGACGACGCCTCCGAAGCTGCATCACGCGACCATCCCGAGCAACGTGGTTGCGAACGGCCTTCAAGCCTTCGCCGACGCAGGCAACAACCTGAACCCGGTGAAGAAGCAGTTGGTCTACGGACCCGAGAAGCGGCCGATCCCGGAAGACAATCCGCTGTTCACCGGGGGCTACACGCACGATCACCCGACCGACACTGGCGACATGCCGCCGGAAGTGCTGCACGGGATCGTCGGGATGCTGACCGAAGGCGGGGAACTCGCCGAACTGGCGCTGACCACCATCGTCGGCCGCGACCTTCCTTTCGACCGCGCCAACCTGCGCGAGGAACTGGGCGACCAGTTCTGGTATATCGCCCGCATCCTCAAGGCGATGCAGGACCGCCACCCCGACGAGAACTGGTCGTTCGAGGCCATCATGTCGGAAAATCTCGCCAAGCTCGACGTGCGCCACAAGAAGCCCGGCGAAACCACCGGCTTCAACGCGGACGCTGGCGGCGAGGATGGTCGCGACCGTGCGGCCGAACAAGCCGCCATGGAGGCGGCGCAGCAGGAGAGAGCCGTGACCGATCCGACCGAAGCCCCGCAGGCGGGGCAAGACCCGAAGCAAACGCAGAACTTCCGGGGCGACCCGATCAAGCAGTCCTCGTCTGCGATGTCCACGCTGGCGGGGGAAGTCATGCACTACACTCGTCCCGAGATCGCCGATTCGGAGATCGACGTGGCGAGGCTGCGCCGCGACGCCCGTTCGCTGGCGGGCTCTGTCATCTCGCAGGATGAGACCAAGGGCCAGTCCTGACCTTGGCCGTCTAATCGGTTGACCGGCGGAGGCCCGTGACTTAGGTTGCGGGCCTCACGCTTTTTCTCACGGGCCATATGGCAGACATCGCACTCGATCCTGTTCAGGAAGCAGCAGTCACGAAGATCGTGAACTGGCTGGACAACTACGCCTACAAGCCGCAGCAGAAGGTGATGCGGATGATCGGCGCTGCCGGAACCGGCAAGACGACGATCCTCAAGGAAGTCAAGAAGCGCACTAAACGCCGGTTGCAGTTCATGGCCTTCGCCGGAAAGGCGGCCATGGTGCTCCGCACGAAAGGCTGCGACGGCGCAGAGACTATTCACAAGACGATCTACGAACCGCGCGGACAGTCCGTCAAACACTACCGCGAAGAACTCGCCAAGCTGGAAGGCATGACGAACGCGGCGGATCGAAAGACGCAGGAAGCGAAGCTCGAACAGATGCGCCTCGCCATGGCGACGCCGGGCTTCGTCAAGCGGCTGGGATCGGAGTTCAATCCGGGCACCGCCTTCGGGCTCGACGAAGTGTCCATGGTGGACCGCTTCTTGGGCGAGGACACCCTGTCCTACGGCTTCCCGGTGCTCGCCGTGGGCGACCCTTGCCAGCTTCCGCCGATCATGGGCACCGGGTTCTTCTTCCCGCCCGGCTACACGGCCGACATCGAGCTTACGCAGGTCCACCGGCAGGCTGCGGGTAGCCCGGTTCTGCGCCTCGCCACGCACGTCCGGGGCGGCGGCACGCTGCCCTACGGCAAGATGGGTGACAGCGCCATCGTCGATAAGATGTCGCTGGCGGAATACGCCGAGTTCGACCAAGTTCTCTGCGGCACGAACAAGATGCGGACGCAGGTGAACAATGCGCTGCGGAAGCTCAAAGGCCGTGTCAAGGTTCTCGAAGCAGGCGAGAAGCTGATCTGCTTGCAGAACAACTACGAAGTCGGCGTCATGAATGGCTCCCAGTGGGAAGTCATCAAATGCGAGCACTGGGCCGACGCCAAGGGCAACCAGTTCTACCGCGCCATGATCAAGTCGCTCGACGATCCGAGCATCAAACCGTTCTTGGCGCTAATCCATCTGAACCCGCTTCTCGAAGGGCGTCCGCAGTTCGACAAGCATTGGACACCGATGCTGTCCGGGCACCCGCAGGCGCTCGTGATGACCTACGGCTACGCCATGACGGTCCACAAGTCGCAGGGCAGCCAGTGGGATAGCGTCGTCGTCCTAGATGACTGGACCGGCAGCAACTACAAAGAGTGGCTTTACACTGGGCTCACGAGAGCGGCCAAGCGCGTCACGCTGGTCAGGGCAAAGGGCAAATGACGGACATCTACCTTCCCGAGAGCTACGGCGACGTTCTGGTGGACGTGCCCGAGCTAGGCCCCGGCGAACGCCTGCACTCGATGCTGGGCGCGTCCGGCACCGAGCGGTGGATGAACTGCCCCGGCAGCATCCGCATGTCGAAGGGGATGCCGAACAAGTCGTCCATCTACGCCATGGAAGGGACGGCCGCGCACGCTCTCGGCGAGAAGTGCCTGATAGAGAACGTCAGCGCCGACGTATACGAAGGCATGTGGATCAATCTCGACGGCGAGACCTTCGAGACCGAACAGCCGATCCCGGACGGCGAGCGGACGATCTTCTACGACGGTCAACTCCTATGGGCGAAGAACCCGCACTTCAAGATCGACGAAGCCTTCGTCAAAGCAGTCCAGTTGTATCTGGACACCGTGGACTTCTATCTCGACTGGGCGCGGAAGACGTTCAACGTCGAGCCGCAACTGCTGATCGAAAAAGGCTTCTCGCTCGAAGAAGTCTGGCCCGGCATGTTCGGCACGAACGACGTGTGCGTATACGTTCCCGGTCACTGTCTCATCGTCATCGACTACAAGCACGGCCGGGGCAAGGTCGTTCAGATCAAGAACAACACGCAGCTTCGGTATTACGGGCTGGGCGCTCTCATCGAACTCTGCGCCGATCCGGCCAACCTGCCGAGCGAGGTCGTCACGGTCGTTGTCCAGCCGCGAGCGTCGCACAAGGACGGCCCTGTTCGCGCGGCGACGTATACAGTCGATGAGATCAACGTCGATTACCGGCAAGAACTGATCGCCGCCGCGAAAGAGACGGAGAAGCCCGACGCCGAACTGAACCCCGGCGACTGGTGCTTCTTCTGCCCCGGCAAGATCAAGTGTCCGAAGATCACAGGCAAGTTTACGGAGATGTCGAAGGTGGATCATTACGACCTGTCCGATGAAGAACTGTCTGACCCGATGAAGAAAGCGGATGTCGCCGCCACGGCCGTCGCGAACATCACGACAGACCCGGCGCTGCTCGGCCGCTTCTTGGCGTTCGTCCCGATCTTGGAAAGCGTCATCAAGGGCGTGGAGGAATACGCGCTGGATCAGGCGCTCGCCGGTCACGTCCCTCCGGGCCAGAAGGTCGTCCGCAAAGACACGAAGCGGAAGTATCGCGACGAAGAAGCCGCCGGGCGCGAGCTTCTGGCCGCAGGGTTCGAGCCGAAGGAGATTTACGATCTCAAGCTCAAGTCGGCGTCGGCGCTGAAACGACTGGGCGCGGCGAAGTGGAAGAAGATCGACCCGATCCTGACGGCGGGCGATCACGTCTACAAGCCCGAGGGCGCTTACACGCTGGCCCCCTTGGACGACGAACGGCCCGAAGTCCCTATGGCCGCTTTCGGCGATCTGGATGCGTCGGACCTGATGATCGAAGGCCCGGCGGCCGACGACGCTTTCGACATCCTGTAGCCTCTATGCGGCCCGGCTTGCCCGTGTTAACCACCCGTCGATGGCAGAAGCACCTGACAGCGTAGTGGAGGACTGGCGTAGCCCGATGCGGCACGTCGTCATTCGTGCTATCTGCGACGCGCTGGGCTTCACGAACATCCCGGCGTCAAAGAAGGCGCACGCCGAAGCCGTCCGTGAAGCGCAGGCATGGTTTATCGAGGAAGATGAAGACGGTCAGTTTGAAGCGGTCTGTATGATCGCCGGACTTGACCCGGATCGTATCAGGGGTTCGGCCAAGGTGTTGATCCACGCCAAGTTCACCGGGGACTTCACGCGCGTCCCACAGTTCTGGCGGCGCGTCTTCGCGGAAGGCAAGATGCCGAACCTGACCAACATCGAACGGGCTCTTGACGCCACGAGGCACGAGTCCTAACGTCCGCCACCTGTCGGGGCGTCGTCTCGGCAGTCATCTAGTGGGGCGTCGCCCTGCGTTCACCGAGCACATGGAGCTTCTGCTATGGTCGAGACCAAGCAAGCCGTTATCTACACGACCCCGCTGGCGCGGCTGTCGTTCCCTTCGCTGGACAAGCCGTCGAAGATGGAAGGTTCCCAAGGGGCCGAGACCTTCAACGCCACCCTCCTGTTCACCCCCGCCGACTTCTCGGCCGCCGACGTTGAGCGGTGGAAGAAGATCAAGATGGCGGTCGCCATGCAGATGCGCGAGAAGTTCGGCGACGCCGCCTTCGACCCGGCCACGAAACGCCTGCTGCCGACCTACCGCAACCCGATCCGCAACGGCATCGAGAAGCCGAACACGTCGGGCTACGGCCAAGGCGTCGAGTTCTTCCGCGCCGCGTCGCAATACAAGCCCGGTCTGGCGAACCCGCTGAAAATCGAGATTCCGGCGTCGGAACTGTATGCGGGCTGCTTCGTCCGCGCCACGGTGTCCACTTGGGCCTACTCGAACAGCGGCAACAAGGGTGTCAGCTTCAACCTGCACAACGTCATGAAGATCAGCGACGGTCAGCCCTTCGGCAACTCCGGCCCGTCGATCTCGCAGGACTTCGGCGACCTTACCGCCGACGAGATGGCGTTCGACGATCCGGCGTCGGGCATCATGCCGGGCGACGGCACTGACGAGTTCCAACTGTAAGCTCTCTCCGGGGCCTACGCGACGGAAGCCCCGGCGGAGTATCTTCGGCGGGGTTTTCATTTCACAGAGCATTCACATGACCGTTCAGACTGGCACTCAAAAGCGCACCGGCAAGAGCCCGACACGACACTGGCGTCCGTTCATGGAAGTCATCGGTCGCGGCAAGCCGTCCTACATGATCCGGTTCCATCTCACGCCCTTCGGCTGGTGGAAGTGGCGCAGGGCGTATCTGCACATTCTCGGCCGTCCTGACGCGGATCGCGAGTATCACGATCACCCGTGGTCCTTCTGGACCATCGTCCTGTTCGGCGGCTACACCGAGACCAGTCACGTCCTGCGCTCGGAAGGCACCCCGACCGGCCGCTTCAAGGACGACCGGATCGGCTGGCTGGGCGTTCGCTATCGACCGGCGACGCACGCGCATCTGATCACGAAGCTGCATACCCGCCGCGTCGTCACGCTGGTCCTGCGGTCCAACGAGAAGGAACGCGAATGGGGGTTCTGGCAACACGACGACCGCGAACCCATGAACGTCGGCTGGTCATGGATACCGTGGAAAGTCTACCACGCGCCGGAAGGCTTTGAGGGATAAATGGCACGGGGATTTCTCGACGACGAAGACCTAGCCGTTCTCCGGGGCCAGAAGATCGAATATCCCGGAGAGCGGTTCGACCCTATCGAGAAGTCCATCGAGTTCATTGAACGCGCCAAGTCGGTGATGACCGAGATCGCCATGCTACAGGACGATCTCAAGGACATCTGGAACGAGGCCCGAGACTGGGGCCTTGAACCGGCCGCACTCAAGAAGGTGCTTGCGCGAATGAAGAAGTCGCAGGCAGAGTTGGAAGAGGAAGACATCACTATCGGCAATATCGAGCTTCGATTGCAGGGGCGCGATCTCGACGGTGAAGTCTATGAGCCAAGGGAGGATGACGACTTTGACGACCGATCAGACGAAGACCGCGACGACCCGTTCGACATCCGGTAGGCGCTGGGGCTGCCTGTTCTCCATCGCCGCCTCGGCGCTCCTGTGGTGCCTGATCGTCGCCACGCTCTCTGCGTGCGCCACGGCCCCTGCGGCGCGCTGGGAGGCCATGTCCGTCGCCGGGACGGGCCATGTGCAGGTGTTCCAAGACGGCCGCCCTCGTTTGCCCGGCCTGTATCGGATCGTCGCCACAGAACCGGGCAAGGCCGATTTCTTCCGAGGGGACCAATACGTCGGCAGCGGCACGCTGTCCGTGGTCGAACCTACCGAAGGCAGCGTGAAGCTGGAAGTCGCACCCGGCGCTCGCGTCGTGGTCTCGCCGAGCAACTAGGATGCAGCGTTATGAAGACAAAGACGACCCGCACAATGGGCCGGAGCACCACACCGGGAAAGAGTGTATCACTACGGACTGCAAAGAACCGGCAGGAACATGGTGGTCGCCGCTCTGGTGCCAAGCCTGCAACGCCGCCCGGATCAAACGGATCGACGGCAACCTGAAAGACATCTGTAGGGACTACGGCATCGCGGTATGATTACGCGGGATATGGTCACTGGCTCCGGGAAGGGCAATCCGCCGCGAGCGACCATCGACTTCGAGACGCGCAGCCGCTCGAACCTCCCGAAGGTCGGACCTTGGAGATATGCGACCGATGAATCGACGCAGCCCTTGTGCATGTCCTATCGGCTGCCCCATTGGCCGCAGGGAAAGGTGAAGACGTGGATACCGAACATCTATCAGGAGTTCGGGATCGCGCCGACCGAAGAACCGACTGAACTGTTCGAGTGGATCGCAGCAGGCGGTCTCGTCGAAGCGCACAACGCCATGATGGAGAAAGCCGTCTGGCGCGCTATCATGATGACGGAATACCTGTGGCCGGATATTCCGCGCAGTCAATGGCGCTGTTCGTCGGCCAAGGCATCGAGCTACGGTCTCCCGCGAGGGCTTGAGAAAGCCTGTATCGTCATGCGGCTCCCTGTCCAGAAGGACAAGGAAGGCCACAAGCTGATGATGAAGCTCTGCAAGCCGCGCAAGCCGTCGAAGAACGACCCGCGCGAGTGGTGGGGCAGCCGTGAAGAGTTCCTGCGTCTGTTCCGCTACTGCGAGACGGACGTGCTGGCGGAAGAGACGTTCTCGCACTCCCTGCTTGACCTGATCCCGCTGGAACAAGAACTCTGGAAGATCGACCAAGACATCAACGAGCACGGTCTGCCGATTGACCGCGCCTTCGTTGAGACCGCCATCGCGCACCTGAACAATATGAAGGATCAGGCGAACGCCGAGATCAACCGGCGGACGAATGGTCAGGTTCCGAAGGCGACCAACAGACAGGCGTTGTTGGACTGGTTGAACGGGCAGGGGCTCGAACTGGACAATACGCAGGCGGCGACGTTCGACGCCATGATCGCCATGCCCGACGACATCCCGGAGCATGTGCTGGCGGTGATCAAGCTGGTCCGCCGGGCGGGCCGGGCGTCGGTCGCCAAATACAAGGCGATCATGGAGCGCCTGACGGCCGGAGACCGCGTGCGGGACATGCTGGTCTACGCCGGGGCAAGCCGGACTTCTCGCTGGTCCGGGGCTGGCTTCCAGCCGCAGAATCTACCCCGTGGCTCCATCAAGGACATGGAAGCGACCATCGAACGCATCATGGCGTCCGATGAGATCACTGATCTTGAGAACGAGTTCCAGATCGAAGGCGAAGAAGCGACCGATCTGTTCCAGCTATTCTCCGAGGCGCTGCGGGGCGCTATCGTGCCCGATCCGGGCATGGAACTGGTCAGCGCGGACTACAACGCCATCGAAGCACGCGGGCTCTTTTGGGTCTGCAATCACGAACGCGGTCTCGACATCTTCCGCGACAAGTCGCGTGACATCTATCTGGACATGGCGGAGGACATTTACAGCGTCCCGTCCGGCACGTTCAACAAGAAGCAGAACCCGAACGAACGTCAGGTCGGCAAGGTCGGCATCTTGGGCTGTGGCTACGGTCTCGGCAAGAACAAGATGGTGGACTACGGCAACAAGGCGTTCGCGTCGGCCAAGGTCGATCTGGTTATGGACATCGACTTCGCCGACCGCGTTGTGACGGGATACCGGACGAAGCATAAGCCGGTCGTGGACTTCTGGTATGCGTGCGAGCGCGCCGCTATCGAAGCCATGATGAACCCCGGACAGACGATTTGGGTCAACGACAAGATCGCCTACAAGCGCGCCAATCGGTTCCTGTTCTGCCGCCTGCCATCCGGCCGCCTGATCCCGTATCCCTACCCTGAACTGCGGAGCGAGCCGTCGCCGTTCCGTGAGGGGGAGATGAAGACTGTCCTGACATACGAGGAAGTCAACAGCGTCACGAAGAAGTGGGAGCGGACGAAGACCTACGGCGGGAAGCTCGTCGAGAACATCGTGCAGGCGCTTTGCCGCGACCTGATGGGCTTTGCTATGTGGTCTGTCTACAAGCACACGAAGTATCAAATCCTTCTGACTGTCCACGACGAACTGGTGGCGCAATGCCCCATCGGCCAAGGCGACGTGGCGGAGTTCGAGGGCATCATGTGTATCCTTCCGAAGTGGGCCGCCGGGTTCCCTATTACGGCGGAAGGTTGGAAGGGAAGCCGTTATCGCAAATGAAGCTGCGTCCGGGACCACTCAAGTTCAAAACGATCCCGTGGGGGCACCAGCGCACGGAGTTCATGCGGTATCGCACGGCCAAGGCACGAGCCCGCTTCTGGACCATGCGGACGGGCAAGACGAAGGTCACGCTCGACGAGGCCGCGTTCCTCTACCATATCGGCGAGATCACAGGCGTCATCATCATCGCCCCGAACACTGTTCACGAGAACTGGGTGCTCAAGGAACTGCCGACCCACATGGCGGTGCCCTACGAGGCGATGATCTACAAAGCCGCCAAGGCGAAACAGAAAGGGGTCAAAGCGAAGTTCCAGCACTTGTGCATGAACCGTGACGATCTCAAGGTGCTGTCCATCAACTCGACGGCGCTGCGGACGGAGACTGCGAAGTCCTATCTTGTCACCTTCATCAAGCACCACAAAGGCCGTATCCTCGTCATCTTCGACGAAGCGCACGACTTCAAGAAGCCGGGATCGAAACGCACCATCACCGCGCGCGGCGTGTCGGCGAAGTGCGAGTATCGGCGGCTGCTGACCGGCACGCCTATTCACGGCAACCCAATGAACGCCTACAGTGAGTTCGAGCTACTGGAAAAAGGCGCGCTAGGCTTCACGACCTACGAAGAGTTCAAAAACCACTTCGGCCTATGGGAAGTCACGAAGACGCGGGCAGGTCGTCCATATGTGAAGTTCTTGGGTCCGCAGAACGAAGAAGAACTGACGCGGCGGCTTGAGAAGTGGACAACTGTCCTTCGGCGCGAGGACGTTCCGGGTCTGATGCGTCCGCTGAACATCGAACGCATGTTTGAACTGACTGATAAACAGCGGAAGGTTTACGACACGATCTCGGAGAACCCGGTGCTCGACGGCGAGATACTGGACGGCGGTGTCTTCTTCCAGAAGCTACAGCAGATCGGCAGCGGCTTCCTGAACACGAAGACGCACGGTCTGGTCGAACTGGTCTCGCCGGAAGAGAACCCGCGCTTCAACCTGATCATGAACGAAGTCGAGAAGGCGCAGGGCAAGGTCATCGTCTGGCTTCAATACCACTACGAGTTCGATGTCCTGCGGAAGCTGCTGACGGCGGCCGACATCGGCTTCTCCGAAGTCCACGGCAAATCGGGCGGCAGCCATATCCAGACGATCTATGACTTTGGCCGGAGCGAGAGCAAGAAGGTCATCTTCGGCCACGCTCTGTCCGGCGGCGTCGGCGGCGACCTGTCGTTCTGCAACACGATCCTGTGGGGCTCGCACACGTTCGACCTGATCCAGCGCGATCAGGCGAGCGAGCGGGGCACGCAAATCGGCAAGCTGCCCGTTGACCTAATCGACATCATCGGCTTGAATAGCATCGACAGCTACATCCTCAACGCTCTCTCAAACAAGATCAACGTAGCAGACCTTATCGCGGCCACGGGGCTAGTCGATTTGAAGCGCCAGCTACAGGAGTCATACGTCTAATGGCACGAGTATTCGTAGTCCAAGAAAGCCGCTACAAACAGAAGGACGGCACCTACGCGAGCCACGACTACTCGTCGCTGTATCGCTATGGCCCTGTCGAGTTCTTGCTGCCTGCTACGAAGAAGCAGATGGATGAACTCGAAGGTGTCGATGAGTTGGCGCTGCTCAATCAAAAACTGGAAGTGTTCAACGCCGAGGTAGACTATCTGGTCTTCTCCGGCGATCCGGTTCTGTGCGGTCTCGCCGCCATCGTCATCTACAGCCTGACGGACTGCGAACGCTTGCAGGTTCTCAAGTGGAACCGCAAGGACGGTGTATACGAACCCGTCAACGTCCCCCTCCCTTAAGGAGCCGTCATGCGGGATCGTCTCATCATCGGCTTCGCCGGGTATGTCGGCAGCGGCAAGACCACGCTGTCCAACTACTTCGTTCAGAACCACGGCTTTGTCAGGCTGTCCTTCGCCGCCAAGATCAAAGAGATCATGGTGGTGCTGGGCGTGCCGGAGGAAGTGCTCGCCGACCCGATCCGCAAGGAGCAGCCGCACCCGGCGCTCTGCGGTGTCAGCCCGCGTGCCTTCATGGAAGCCCTCGGCAAGATGGCCCGCGACCTGACGAACGGGCAGCTTTGGTTGCAGCAGTTCGTTCTCGCCGCCCAGCCGAAGCCGCTGGTGATTTGCGACGACGTGCGCCACCAGAACGAAGCCGATCTGATCCTTGAGAACGGGGGCCACGTCTTCCGCCTCCGGGTGCCGGGCACCCAGCCGCGTGTCCCCACCGACTTCAAGGTGGACGAACTGGTCGGCGTCGAAGACCTGACCAACGACATCGGCACGACGCTGCTGAAACACCTGTATCAGTTCACCTACGCCAAGGCGTTCGAGCAGATCGCACGCGACATGAGCTACACCGATTGGAAGGCAGACCAATGATCGACCGCGACAGCTTTCAAGTTTCGCTGACCATGAAGATCAATCTGATCAGCGAAGACGCAGGTAGCGAGGAAGAAGGCGGACAGATGGGCTCCGTCAACTATCAGTTCGGCGTCAACAAGGTGCCGACGAAAGCCGAGATGGACGCGGCGATCAAGGGGTCCATCGACATGTTCAACAAGCAGTTGAACGTGACGGATACCCGTCTGGTGACGATGGAAGACTTCGGCTTCGCGTCGCCTCGTAACCTGATCTGGCAGTTCGACGAGGACGCGCCCGCAACGCAGGACTGATCTCGATGGCGTCGAGCGAAGGCATACTGTGGGACTGGTTCAAACGCCATCCTGATTACGGCACCGATGATCTCCACGCCCAGCGTGTTGAGAACGTCGTCGGCAAAGCCACGCCCGACATCGAAGGCTGCCGCCGAGGCGGTGCCTTCCACCTTGAGACCAAGATGCTCCATCAGCCCCGCAAGCGGATCGCCGGGGGCGAGATCAGGTTCGAGCAGGGACAGCGGGAGTGGGGGCAGAAGCGGTGGCTGGCCGGTGGCCGCGCTTACGCCCTGATCGGCTGCGTGGAGCGCGTGTGGCTCATCCCCGGCCTGTTCCTGCCGTCCTTGCCCCAGCGCGGGGCCGTGACGCACGACACGCTGGACAAGCGGTGCATCCTGACCCGAGAGATGGCCCTGACGCTGCAAGGGCTCCCGCGCCGGGATTCGGCCACGCTGGCGGTCATGTTTGACCTGCTGGCTGATCCGGCCGCTGCGGGCGCTGCGGCGAGGCTGCTGGCCTACCAGACGCACGGGATCGACAGGATCGCCCAGTCGCCGGTCGAGGCCCTGCTGGAAGACGAAGGCTTCATCGACAGCCGGGCTCGCTTCCGCTTCGGCCAGAAGGCGTCATGACGGCCAAGGGCCGCGTGTTGAACATGAAGCGCGACGGCTACCCGGCCGACGCGGTGTGTATTGACCGTGGGACTGCTTACGGGAACCCCTTCGTCATAGGCGTTCATGGCAAGTCGCGTGATGAAGTCTGCGATCTGCACATGGAATACGCCCGTAAGCGCGCCGCCGAGAACCCGTCGTGGTTAGAATACCTGCGCGGCAAGGACATCGTGTGCTATTGTAAACCGAAGCGGTGCCACGGCGACAACTACATGATCCTGCTCTACGGGGACGCCTCTTAAAAATCGGGCAAGCCCGAAAACAATCAACCCCGCCGATCCGAAGATGGGCGGGGTTGAAAGTCACAGGAGGCTGTTTCCCAACATGACCAGTCCGGGGGCGGACCCGACCTAGACGATCCCCTATCCCACGGCCGGGCTCCGGCGTCAAGAGCCCGGTGGAGGGTTCTGGCCTGACGGAGCTACAGGGGCGTCACCGAAGGGGTGAAGAAGCTGCCGCAGCAGCCGCTCCTTGCGCTCGTTGCCGTCGATCAGGTCGATCACGGCCTGCCTCAAGAGACGGTCTCTGCGGTCCTGATCATCGCGGTCCTGTTCGAGGAAGGTGCAAAGCCGGTTCAGGCTGTTCGCCATATCCCGGATCGCTTGGCTATCCGCAATCGCGGCCGACATCACGACGGCAGCACCTTGCGGCTGCGGCGGTGGAGACGTGTCCGGCTTCTTGAACCACTTATCGCGAAACACACCTATCGCCGAGGCGAAGGTAGTGGCGACCAGCACGCCTAGAAAGACTGCGACCTGTATCCATGCCGGGAGTTTATCGAGACCTTCCAAGTCGCGCTGCCTTTCGCGCCGCCCAACTCTTTCGGGAATCGTCGGCGGAACGGAAAGCGTTATACAACTCGGCGACTACGCAGGCCGGGTAGATGGCCCAGCCGGTATTCAGAGTGTCCGACGCGACCAGACCGAAGACGATACAGACCCACAGGAGGTTGGCGGCGAAGGTTGTTACCAGACGAGCAAAGGGCGTCCTCCACCACAGGCCATTGATAAGCAGGGCGGCGAACCTAATCAAGCCTACGGCGAGACATGCACTACCGAAAAGTTTCGGAGAGACATGCACGAACAGAGAGGCCCAAGTGCTCGATAGCGTAGCATCGTAGCTAGGATGCAGCAGGATCAGGCCCCAGCCGATCATGAAGACCGCCAGCAGCCATTCGAGCGCGCGGAACGGGAACGTCTCTTTGAAGTGGTCGAAGTGGACGAGGATCATCGGCTTGGTCATTTCTGTGGCGTAGCCCCCGCTTGTTCGCCCCGGTAATATCGAAGCTGTTCTACAGCTTCCTTAATCCAACGCAACTGTTCTGCTTCGTTGGCGACGAGACGGTCAAACATCGGCAAGGATAGAGTAACGACCGTCTCTGACGGCTGTTCCCCCGGCGACAGTATGCCCCACTCAACTTCCTGCGTCTGCGTCGCCGCCGGAGCCGGAAGCGGAAGACGTTGGACGGCCGAACCCGCTGGTGGCGTCGTCTGACATGCGCCCAAAAGCGTTCCAGCGATCAGACAGATCGGCAGCAGCTTTGACCGGATCATTTGTTGCTTCCTCTTGAATGGTGCCGCTGTCCAAGCCCCTGCGAGCTTCTGTGATCTCGGCCCTGATTTGACGTTGACGACGTTCGAGATTGCCGAGAGCAGTCTCGTAGTTACTGATCGACGTGTCCAGATTGTTGACCCGTTCCGACAGGTCTGCGTTCTGCTCGGTCAGTTGAGCATTCTGCTCTTTCAGGTCCGCGATCCCGGCGAAGTGTTGCCAGACCCACAGGAAAACGAACCCAGCGACGGCGACAGCAACGACCGCCTGCCACCACCGCTTGAACAGCAACGGCGTGGCGAGAAAAAGGTAGAGCGCCACCACGGCGCAGGCAATGAGCCAAAGCCACGGTGCCCACGCCAGAAGGCCGTCGATCAGGGGTCCGAAGACCCGATCCGCGATCCATCCCATCAGGACTTCCCTCCGACTTCGGGCTCCGGCTCCATCGCCATCTCGGCATCGGCGGCAGCCGTGGCCGCAGGTTTGGACGGCGGGGGCGCTCCCCCAGCCGCAGCAGCGGCCACGGAGGGCGCATCCTGTGGCGTGATGGCGTCGATGACCGCTCCGGCGAGAGGGGCCTGCGCGGCGTCCCCGGAGCCGATATTGACGGTGCCCATGGCGGTCGTCACGGAGAGGGTCGGGATGTTCCGGCGTTGAAGCCACAGGACGCCCAGCCCGATCAGGACGCAGAGGCCCACCAGCGCCGCGCCGAGATAGTTCACGACCGCCAGCACGACGCTCTCCGGCCGGTCGGCCGTGCCGAAGAAGCGGATCAGGACGTAGACCATGATCGCGCCGTAGAGGCAGAGGAACGGGATGAACAGCAGCGCCGCCAGATCGCGGCACATGCTGATCCACTCGCCGACCCGCTTGAGATCGACGGGCAGCTTGATCCACGACTTGCGTTGGGGCTTGGCTTCGGCCACGGGGCGCTCGGACGGCTGATGGGTGCAGGAGCCCGGACCCTATCACCCGGCAAGCCGGGTTTTCTAGCCCCCTAGTTCATCAGGGCCACAGAGCCGAAGCCTTCACCGTCCATATCCGACGCAATCAGCACTTCCGCGTAGACGGTTGCTGTCCGCGCGTTCCCGAAGTTGGCGTAGGCGACATCAAGAACCTGCGTGGTTATCAACCCCTGCACGGTCACTTCCGCCGTCGATCTCAAGACATCGAATACCAGTGCGCCTATTCGCGCCCCTGCGGTCGCGTTGATAAGCGCGTCCGCTTCTCGCTCCGTAACGCGCGCCCCCGGCTCGGCAGACCCGTGTGCGACTTCTAGCGTCCGATGCGTGACCCGAAGCCGGTCGTTAGTCTGCATCAGAATGTCGGCGGCTGCCGACGTGGCGTAACTGATTGGCCCGTTTTCACCGGGCGTCATCAGCACGAAGGCTACCGCTTTGGTCGCCCGTATTTCGAGATCGTATGGATCAGGCGGTGCGTCTTTGAGCAGCGCATAGGCTACTGCTTTTGACAGCGCCAAACGCCGTCTCGTAAGGACGGCGTAAGCTACGGCTTTACCGACCGCAACTTCCTTACGCTGTAGGACAGCGTAACCTACCGCCTTTGATACGTTGATGGCGGTCATGCCAACAGACCGCCTTTCTTACGCGACGCTCTTGAAGCCTATTTCGATGCTTTGGACTTCACTGATAGTGAACGGCAGGCCCGTCGCCGGATTGGCTTCCCAAATGACGGTCGCGAGAGGCGCCAAGAACGGGACTATGCCCGGCAGGTTTGACGAGAAGGTATTGACGCCGCCAGTTCGTATTCCAGTTTGAAGGTTCTGCGGCCCAGTAGTTCCTCTTCGAGCCCGTCCGCTGACGGCAACTGCTCTGACTTCCATATTCTGCGCCGCGATGGACAGATTAGACATGCCCATCAGTTGAACTTGGTTAGGTGTCCCGGAACTGATAAAGTCCGCGTCGTCAGCAATCGCTTCGTCAACATCCGCGTAACTTCCGAGCCATTCCGACGTTGCGCCCGCCGCGTTAGGGACTAGCGTAGCGACCCTCCACCCGCGCGGGTCTTCGTCCGCCACGATCAGTTCTGACAAGTGAATCCTATCGGCGTTTCTAGGCCCGCCGAAACGGAAAATACCCACGGATTTTCCGTTCAGGTATGCGTTGGAAACTGTTGCCGTAGAGATAAGAACACCGTCTACGAACAGTTCTATCAGCATCCCGCCTGACACCGCCTGCCAATGAACCGTTATGAAAGAGCCGGTGGCAGAGGGTATAGATGTTGTCGGGCTGATGGCTGTTCTAGCGGTGTCTGACGTAGCCCCGCGTGTCTGGAACGTATACAGCGACGCGCTGGACCCTGTAACATTTATATCGAACAGCGTAGAAGCGTCGTCCGCCGTATATGCCGCCATCAATACGCCGGTGCTGCCGGAGCCGCCCGATTTAGTAAGACGGAACTGAACCCACCCTTCGGCCAAGGGGGACGACAGGACGAGTTTCGCGGCGTTTGTCCGGGTGACAGCCGCCGTAAGGTTAATGGACGCGCGCGAATAGTCTGCGTCCCACGCGTTAGGATCGGTCCCGACATATGTCGCCGATGATCCGAGTATTTCGGTGAAAGATTCGGCTTCGTGCCCGATATGGAGAACTGTCATTTCTGTGAGCCCTAGACTGTGATCTTCTGGCCGATTTGGATAGCGTCAACCCCCGCTTTTGTCCATGCAGCGGCGGTGTTGGGGTCTTGTTCGTATATGTCCACCTTGGTCGTGTATGAGGACGCCAAGAAGAAGTCGCTTCCATACACCGTCGCCGCTGCTCCCGATTTCAAACTAGCTTTCAATACGCGTGTCGCCACGTCATCTTTGCGGGCTACGATCCGAGTTTGGACAGCGAAAATGTTCTGTGGCGTGACTGACAGGTTTCCGACTTCGTAAAGGTCTTCTGCTCCCACGAGGGAGGAATATACATACGACGTATCGCCATCAGTGAGAACTTCATTTACCCGAGTGTAGTTTTCCGTTCCGGCATTCGGGGTGAAGTTTTTTGTAGCCGTGTCATTGTTCGGCCTCAATGGCTCGACGCGACATTCACCTAAGCGACTTGCGACGCTCAAACCATATACGTCGTCGTAAGCTGCGGCGTGCGCTCCCGTCGTATTGAATAGACCGATGCGCGAGACCGTATTGACGCCCGAGACACCCTGCGTGTTGCCCACGAAGTTGATCACCCGCGAGCCGTTCACGAAGACCCGCAAAAATCCCGCGCCGTTGTCGATGCTGAACTCGACCTCTATGTAATACCAGACGCCCACAGTCAGTGTTACATCGGCTTGCGCCAAGAACGTCGTCAAGTTCCCCCTGTATACGAAGACACGACCAAGTTGGTCCATCGCGAGCGTAGCCTGAACATCGTCGTTGCTGTCCCGAAGGGTCAGAATCCGGCTCAAGGCGGCCGGGGAGACGACCACCTGATAGGCGAGCCCGACTGTCCCCGCCACGTCGGGGCTGCCGCCCAGCGCGGCCGACATCGCCGCGCTCCCCGAGTTACGGACACCCTGCCCTCCGAAGCGCCCGCCGGTCAGCGAAAAGCTCCCCGTTGCGGTTACGATCCAGCGGCTTTCGACGCCGAGAACCCCCGCGATAGTCGGGTAAGAATCGAAACCCTCGATAAAACGGACAGCCATGATCTTACCTGCTACCTGCTACGGTCATAAACACGTTCCGAAGCCCCCATGTATTAAGAGGCGAGAATAGTTCCAGCGCATCGTCGTTGTCGAATGTTACCGGCGCAGCGAAAGCGATTACTGGTTCCGTTTGTCCAGAGTTCCAAGTCAACGTCCCGATGTCGGTTCCATTTTTACGGATGGTTATGACAACATCCGCCGTGGGAGCCACGTCTGCTTTGAACTGGGAGCCTGTCAAACCCTCCGGTAGAATGAAAGTTCTGACCGCAAGATGCCGAAGGAAGACACGGAACGACGGAACCGTGCCTATCCAAGTAAACGCGATGTCGTAAGTGTTCTGGCGCAGCCATTGGCCCCCGACATACACCCATACGACCGGCGGCTGCTTTGAAACGTCAGTGTAGGTTTCGCCCTCTTCACCGGGCTCCGTAGGATCACCGACGCCGGTATCCCCCGTCCCGGCAGTTTGGCTATACGCGGTTGCCGTGGCCTCATTGCTGGAGCCGGAAGACCCGGAGCCGTTATAGGCGACGATCCAGTAGCGCCAAGCCACGCCCGCTGCCGCGCCCCGATGCGTGAATGCCAAGGATGTCGTAGAGCCGAGCGCCACGGCGTCCGCGAAGACCCCTGCGCCGACCAGCCCGTAGATCGTATACCCCGTCACCGCAGAGCCGCCCGCAGGGGCCGTCCACGCCAGATTGTTGCTCACGATGCCCGGAGACGCCGCAAGGGCCGTAGGTGCGTTCGGAGCGGTGCCGGGAGGGGCCGCGCTACCAGTCACGGCTGTCTCGAAGACCAGTCGGTTCGAGACCCATCCGTCACGGCGCGCGAACATCTCCACGGTATGCGTGCCGTCCGCGAGGAACTGAAAGGTGCCCGCTATCCCAGTGCCGAGATTTTCTTCGATACCTTCGTGGACAACGCAGTATTCCGTCCCCGTTTCTGGCGTTTCGTCTGCGTTGGACGGAAACTGAATGACTGCGTTATGGCGGTTGCGTCTTTTCCATGCGACATTGATAGGCGCACCATTGGACAGCGCAGCCGGGAACGATTGACCGTTGAACGTGACGGCGGTCGGCGGATACGGACGGACTGCTCGAAGCTGCATTACGGCAAGACCCCCGGAACTGCCATCGGAACACCTGTGGTGGCGGTCTGACTGCCACGCGGCGCGATGGACGCTAGGACGACTTGCGCTGTCTGCGCCGGACGGAACTCGCGTTGCCCCACGTTGTCGGCGGTCAGCCAGATCACCTTGGAGCCCGCACTATGCGCGGCAGGCACGGTGTCAAGCAAGCCCCGGCGAATGCCCTTGAGCACATATCGGCCGTTGCCGTTCAGTTCGTAGGTCTCGAACGCCATGATCTCGTCGTTGACGAGGATCAGGTTCTCGCCGGTCGCGGCGATCTGGCTGGCGGTCGCAGGCATCAGAACGTCGGGCTCGTCGAGCGTCGCCAGTTCGAGACCATTGGCCGTATCGTAGGTATAAGCCTGCGGATAGGCGGCATAGGTCGTGCCGAACTCCGGGAAAGCGATCTCGGTGTCAATGGCCTCAAACGCAGCTTCGCCGACCGCCTTGGCGTAGAGGGTATACGCCTGCTGCGTCACAGACGGACGTTTCGGCAGCGCCATCACGCGGGGGGCTTCTTCGTCCACCACGTCGTCTTGCGCTCGGACGAACCAGAGCGGGGCTTCCAAGGTCTTCGCCACGGTGATCGGCTGGGCGGACAGGACAGGACGCTCGAATAGCGACGGCCCCGGCACTCCGTAGATGGTCAGCGTTCGAGCGTGCTTGTCCGAAGTCAGTTCGATGACCAGACGGTTGTTCGTCAGGTCGCCGAGATTGACGCTCTTAACACGCAGGATCAGTTGCGCGATCTCATACTCGCCGTAGGCCATCTTCACGGGCGAGCCCGGACGCAGGCCCATGTCAAACCGCAGGGACGTGAGCCGGATGTTCGCGATGGGCGTGGACAGGATCGCCAGATCACGGGTGGCTTTACGGGCAGCGTGAGCCGACCGCTTGATATGCGGATACTCCGAAGTGGACGGCTTCACTTCGTTGCCTTGGAAGGCGATGTTCGCCATGTCTTCGGCCACGGCAACCGCGTCGTTCTTATAGTTCCGGGAGCGGTCGGTGTAGGTGACGCGGACCTTGTTCTTCGTGTCGCCCCACAGGTTGATTGCGTAGCTGGCGACTTCGGTGATGGTCGAATCGTTCAGTTCAGGAAGGTCTTCGGCGTTGTAGTCAGCCCGCAGCAGTTTCAGGTAGACCATGCCATCCACCGGGTCGTCATACATCGTCGCGTCCACCTGACGCAGGATGTCGGCGAAGGCGTCTTTGATCTGGCTCACGGAGCCGCCGAAGCCGACGCTTATGCCTTCGTCCTCGTCGAAGAAGATGTTGCCCGCTGCCGTGAACGATTCGACCTTGAGCTTGGCGGGGTTGATCCCGAGCGCGCCGAAGTTGTTCGTCAGCATCTCGTAGATGACGTTCGCGGGGTTCACGTCACCTTCGGTGCCGATGATTGCTTTCGCGCCGAGACCCAGCGGGTCCGGCACGCGCTCCACTTCAACGGAGACAGCTTGCAGGTTCGTCGAGTTGCCGATGTAGCCGTGGGCGACCAGATACGACAGGCCGCGCCAGCCGGGCACCCGCGACAGGTGCTCTTGCAGGTAGGGGTCGGCGGTCTGCGTGCCCGAACCGGGATAGAACGTCAGGTCCAGATCGTAGCCGCCACCGCCGGTCTCGCCGCCGAAGGCGTTCTCGTCCTTCATCGTGAAGCTGCCGCCGGTATTCGATCCTTCGTATCCCGGTTCTTCCTGACCAAACCAGACGCGCAGTAGACGCACGCCCGGCCCGAGGCAGATGCCAAGCTGGAAGCCGAGGAAGTATCTGTGTCCGACCGTGGACTTCTTGAAGAGACCGGATTTCTTCTTGATAGGCTTCGACGAGAAGTCGCCATACCAAAGCAGGTTGGCGCTGTTCACTTTGACGCGACCCGCAATATAGTAGATGGGCGACCCTTCGTCGATGCGAGGGAAGTCGAAGTCGTCGAAGGTGCCTGCCTTCGCTTTCTGCGTCGGCATCATCAACTGCATCAGCAGGAAGAAGCCGACAGCGACGACAAGTGCGATCCACATTAGCGGAGCCCCACGAGGAAGGGGTTGAGCGACGGCGTGTAGGGGAAGCCGAGGAAGTTGACCAGATTATCGAACTTGTCGTCGCAGGTCTCGATAGAGTGATCGCAGCCCGCGTAAAGGGTCACTTCCATACCGGCGGCCATGGCACGGAACGGATAGTTCAGGGTGATCTCTGCGCCGTTGTGCTCGACGATCAGACGACGCTCGGTAGGCGTGATGATCTCGCCCGCCTTGAGCCAGCCGTTCGGTCTCGCAGCGGCAGCGGCGACGACGATCTTGGTCTCGTCAAGGATCGTGTCGATGGCGGTTTCGATCTTCCAGCTATCGCGGGGCACGCTGCACCGGGGCGAATAAAGCGGGTGATTGCACTGGCTCTGATACATGACGTTCGGGAACTCGGACGCCATATACGCGGAAAAGATCGAAGGCACCGCGACGGCGGCCTTCGTGCCTTCCATGGTGATCGCCGTGACGGAGCCCCGGAACCACGGCTGGATAGCGCCGCTCTTACCGTGGACACGGTAGATTTGCAGCGTCAGTTCCGGCGGTGGGATGTCGAAGCCGTAGTCCTTGACCATCTTGACGGTGATCGGCACCGTCACCTTCAACTCGTTCCGTTCAGTCACGTCGCCCAACTTGATCTCGCTGCGCTGCATGGCGACGGGGCGATAGACTTCGGAGTTGTAGGTCATGGGCCGGTTGCCGGACGTGTAGGTATACACGTCCAGTGAACCGACGAACCGATACAGTTCAATCGGGTTGCCACTGTCAACGCTGGTTTCGTCGAGCAGGAAGGTCAACCTATACTCCTTCGTCGGTGCTGAACGTCGAAGCGAACGTCATGTTGATCAGACTATAAGCCGTCCGGTGCTCCATCTCTACTTCGTCGGAGCCCAGCCGGGACAATGTGAGGAAGCCCACTCGATAAGGGGGCAAGGCCGGAAAGTCGATAGGCAAAGCGGGCTCGATCTCGACGATGCTGTTGCCCTCCCCGTCTCGCATGACGCCCACGATCCGGCGGGCCAGCCACCCGGCCGTGTGCCTGATCCAGAGCCCCCGGTGGCTGGTGCCCCGGAAGTTGGCGTAGAACTGCTCGTCGCTGATGGTGACGATGTTCCCGATCATGCTGGTGATACGGGCGTTGAGTTCTTCCTGCCACGTCGGGAGCCAGACAGGTTTACGCTGTCCGTGCATGTAGTTCATGACGTAGTTAAAGAAGAACCGCTGGTAGGCATACTTCGAGTGGAACGTCCTATCGACGACGACCATCGCGTTGTCGCGCGGCGTATACTGCTCGACAGGGCCGGTCTCATAGTCGGTGATCTCGAAGTTCCAGTCGAAGCTCTCTTCGATCTGGTTCGTGACGAGAGGCCGGGCGTGGATGACCGGCACACCGCCGAGCGTGTAGACCAGCGGTGCGATGATCCGATCACGAAGCTGCGTCGCAGGGGCGATCTCGACGGGGGCGGCGTTGCCGACATAGATGTCCCGGTCGGTGACGACGCGAAGGTCCAGATTGCTCTCAAGGTGCTGGAAGGCCCCCCGGCGCAGGGACGGCTTGGAGGGCAGGTTGACGACCGCCACGCGGTAGAACCGAGCCTTGGCCGACAGAGGGGCCAGCAGCGCCGTATACAGGGCGACCGTCGTCCCGTTGGACTGCACCTGCTGGACGCGGACGATCTCGTAGCTGCCGCCGCCCTCGTGCTCGATATAAAGCTGGTCTTCCGGCCGCACGTCGTAGCGGGCCGTGTCGATCTCCACCTGCGTCGCGCCCAGCGCGGCGTCCTCCATCAGGCGCAGCGGTTCATGCCAGATCGGGACGGAGAAGGCTTCCGCGCCTTTGGCGAAGAACTGCTCGTAGACCTGACGCTCTTGCTCGACGTTTTCGTAGATGACCTTGTAGGTCAGGACTTGGCGCGCGATCTGGCGAAGGCCGAAGCGTTGCTCCGTCCCATTACGCGACGTGATCACGTCCGTCTTCCACGACAGACGTTCGTTCACCGGCACTTCGGGAGCGACCAGCAACAGGTTCGTCCTAAGAAGGTCAATGACGAACGGGGTTACAGAGCCGTTGTCGAAGAAGAAGTCATAACGCGCATTGGCGGCCACGGGGGCAGCCGGAGTCACGACGACGGAGACTTCCTTGATCTCCAAATCGGAGAGAGACAGGCCCACGTCGAAAGACAGTTCGAGCCCGGTGTCATTCTGCGCCGTGATGCCCGTCAGCATGACCGGGGCGAGGAAGGCGTTCCACAGGTAGAAGCTGTTCGCCTCGCCCTCTGTCGGGTCCACCAGCGCCATCGTGCGCGGCACCGCATGGACGCGGTTATAGAAGGCCGCGTAGAAGCTCCCGACATACAGGTAGCCCCTGCCGGGGTAGGCGTCCAAGGACGGGGTGACGAGCAGGCCGTAGTCCGCAGCACCGGACAGCGCCGGGTCCGCCTGCCCCCGGTGCTCGTTCGTCAGAACAGGAGCCGGGATCGGGCGGCCGGGCGCGTCGTAGACCGGGATCGGCTCGTCGAGCTTGCGATTGACGCCCATGGTTACGCGACCTTCTTGATCGCGTATCCGTAAGGTCCGCTGGTGACGATCTTTTCGGCGATGGGTTCAGGGTTCCATGGCAGGAACCGTTTCACCGGGAAGATCAGATACTCGTCGGTGCCGAACGTGACAGTCTCGACTTCTTCACGTCCGATCATGGAGCACATGCGCCAGCCCGGAACAGAGCCGAAGTATTGTAGTCGCTGGTTGGCGCTGTAGCGCATGACCGGCGCTTCCATCAGGGCGGTCACGCCGTTCAATGGGAACGGCCCGAGATGGAAGAACGGGTTCAGCCACCGGCTTGAACTGCTGGACACGTTGATCGACATAGACGTGTTATACAGCGGCGACAGTTTACCGTTCGCAAACGTCGTCGAAGACTGATCGGTAATGATGACGTTGTTGTCGATGCCGCCCGTAAACAGGTTATAGGTCGCATACCCGGTGGGTCCGCCAGACGAAAGCGGAGTATAGTGACCGCTACCCGCCACATTCGAGCCGTTGCTGCTTTGGTTCGCGGCGCTATTTACAAACGACCATGCGTATCGCATTCCGAACAAGAAAGCGCCGCCGGTATACGCAGCACCTTTCTTGTCGAGCACCCCGAAGGACAGGTGACAGAACCGACCCGACGCCTTCTGGACTACCAGATGGATATACGGCGCGTCTCCGGGACCACCAGAGAACATCCAGTAGTTCGCGAACGGCGGCGTCATGTCATTCGAGACAACGCGCTGGTTAGAGCCGGTGACTTCGGCGGCGGTATGCGGGGCGCTGGTCGCTCGCAGTCTACCGGCGATCTGATGATCCGGGATATTTCCCCCGGTGTTACCGTCATCGTTGATCGTCGTCGAAGTGACGGCGACCAGATTGACGTGGCATTCATCACGCGAGAAGTGATGCACCGTCCCGGCAAGTTGCGTGGTCCATCCACTCGATTGAGCGAAAGCCCGAAGAAGGTCCAGAATGGAAGAGACGGTGGCGGTGCCGTCAAGAGCGCCCGATTGAAACGCCATGGTTATGCCTCCCTGACGGCGTAGAACTGCGAAGGCGATTCGATGGAGCGCGAGATCGCGATGAAGACCCGATAGGTCTCGCCGTTGATCGTCAACTCCTGCTCGGCCGAGATCGTGTTGCCCGGCACCCAGTAGACGCCTTCCAACACGCCGAAGACGCCTGCTTCTTGCGCGTTGCCGATCAGGTAGCAGTTCGAGATGAACATGCTGTCCGGCACGCCCGGAAGTGGTTCCATGCGGGCGGCGGGCGGGTAAGCGAAGCCGGAGGACGGGTCGTCGCTGACACCCGTGTAGGAATAATAAGGCCACACGGAATAGGTGCTGATATTCGGCCCTTGCAGATAGTTCCACGAACCCGAGGAGTCATGCACGATCACAGAGCGCCAGCTTCCAGCCGGGTCACGCAGGAAAGCTCCGCCACGGCCGGGGAAGGCGACGCAGCGCACATTCGTATCGGTGTTCCCGAACGGACCCGGCGTGCTGGCATCACCGGCAAAATAGGCCGGGTAGGGATACTCGACCGGGTTGGCGAAGGGATTGAAGAAGCCCGCATACAGCGAGTGATAGGTGTTCGAGCACTTCGCAATCAGCAGGATACGACGGTCACTGACAGCGAGCCAGTAGTCCATCGCGGCATCCCAAACACGCGTGAAGACGCTGCTCGGCGACCGGCCGGGTTGCGTGTCCCAGTTCTTCGTCGGATCGAACGCGGTGTAACCGCGCGTCTCCAAGCAGAAGTGGTTATTCAGCGCGTTCTCGAAGGTGCGGATGGCGAAGAAGGTTTCATAACCCACGCCGTAGCCCGGACCTTGGAAGAAGGCGATGTCGGTATTCGGCGCAGCGCCGCCGGTCGCGTAGCTGACAGTCCAGCCGTTATCTTCGGCATGACCGACGATCTTGGCGAGAAGGTCTTTAAGGCCAGTGGCCGTTCCTGTGATCCACATGATGATTACACCGACAGTGCGCGACGGATCGCTTCGGGGTTGGATTGAATGACGTTCAGCACCGCGCGCTGACCGGCGTTGGACTGCATTGCATCAACCATGGCCTGCGGGTCAAGGACGTTCACGAACTTCTGGTCAATGTTGACTTCCGGCGCAGGTTGTTCACCGCCACCGAAGCCGTCCCCGTTAACCAGTCCGTCACGCAGCGGGTTCGCATACTTGGCGGGCAGGACCATCTCTTCTTTGTGCAGTTCGGTGACTGCGCCGTCATACGGCACCGACCCGAAGCCTTGCTCGGCCGAGAACATCTTCCGGCCCAGCGCATAGACGCCGTAGAGCGCGGCAGCAGCCGCCGCAGGGGCGAGGACCGGCCCGACGATGGGAATGCCCGCCAGCGCCGCGTAAGCCCCCGTGGCGGCCCTCACGGCGTTCGCCCCGATGTCGGTCAGGGCGGTGCTGATGGAGAAGCCCTTGGACGCCGTGGAGGCCGCAGCTTCGGTCGCGGTGCGGGTGGCGGCCCCGGCGACGGTCGCGCCCGTCTTGGCCGCCTCCGCAGTCGAGTGGACAGCCACGTCGGCGGCCTTGACGCCGGACAGGGTGCCTTGGGCCGTGGCCTCGACTCCGGTGCGCGTGGCGACGCCGGTCACGGTCGCCGTGGTCTTGGCCGCTTCGACGGCCGTCTGCGTGCCGGTCGCGGTCGCCACCAGCCCCGGCGAGGCCGCAGCTTCAAGCCCGGCGCGGGCCTGCACGCCGCCAGCGGCGACGTTCGTCCGGGCGGCTTCTACGGCCCCCTGCGTGCCGGTCGCCTCGGTGATCTGCGTGGGAGCCGTCAATGCGGCCAAGGAGGCGCGCGTTTGCTCCCCTTGCAGGGCGATGGCGTTCTTGGCGGCTTCGATCTGCTGCTGTTGAGCGGCGGCAGCCGCCGTGGCCTGCGCGTTGTCGCCGAAGCCAGTGATCCCGGCCGCCGCGCCCATGCGATCCACCAGCGGGTCGATAGCCGCCCGGTAGAAGATGCGTGCCGCGTCCGACGCGATATTGCCGAACAACTGCTGGGCGTCGAACTCGGCTCCCGCGAACAGACCGGCGAAACCGTCTTCGATAGACTGGAAGGCGTTGTTGAACGCCGTCTCGACACCCGACGCCATGTCTTCGGTGCGGTTCTTGAGGTTGATGATCGCGCGCTCGCGACCAGCGCCACCGCCGCGCTCGGACGCCAGATCGTTCAGCGCCAGCGCCCGCAGTTCGCGGTTGTAGCGTTCCAGTCCGATACGACCGTCGCCGAACAGGGTGTTCAGGGCGGCGGTGTCCTGCGCCAGCGTGCGGCTGGTCTCGGTCATCGACAGATACATCTCATCGACGCGACGACCGGCGTCACGCAGACGGACAAACTCAAGCTCCTGCTGGACTGCTTGCTCATACAGTTCTTGAGCGCCCTGCACGTTGTTCTTGAGGGCTTCGTCCATGTAGCCGCGAGCGCGGTTTTCGGCTTCGATCAGTTGCGGCGTCTTGCCGAGTTGACCCAGTTCGGTCTCCCGAGCGCGAGCGGCCTCCATGATGCCGTCCGTCATCGACGCCCGGCGCTCGGCCGCGATCCGCATTCCTTCGATCTCGGCGATCCGGGCGCGCTCGTCATCGGTCAGGGCGCGGCGCAGGCGGTCACGCTCGGAACGCTCGCGCTCCATGATCGCCGTCGCCAGTTCGCGCTCGCCCTGCGACAGTTGCAGGATCGCCAGTTCTTCGTTCGTCTCCCGGACATACTTGGACAGCGGGTCGATGGCGTCGTTATACCGCTGCGTCAGGCGGCCCATCAGATCGGCGTGTTGCGCGGTGTCGATGATGCCGCGAGCCATGGCGTCGTTCAGAGTGTTCTGATCGGTCGCGTAATCTTCGGTGATCTTTAGCAGCGGGTTCAGTTCGTCGCGCAGTTGACGATAGGCGCGCATAGCGGCGTCGGCGGCCTTCGCGGCGTCGGCGGCCTTCTCGGTTTCCGACTTACCGCCCTCTTTCTTGCCGCCGCCTGCCGGGTCGGTGATCGTGTTCGGGCCAGCACCGTCCAAGCCAGCGCGACCAGCGCCGTTTGAGCGGGCAGCCCTCGAACTGATAGCGCGAGCCAGCATCTCTTCCGTCGCTCCGGCGCGACCCTCGACCCGCGCGATAGCGCGTCCGGCATACGCAGCCGCAGCCCGATTAGGGTCGATCTGCGTGTTGGCGGTGGACAAAGCCGTGCCGCCGCTGCCGATGCCGAACTTCGCCGCTTGGTTGACGATGGGGAGGATGGCGGTGTTGTAGAAAGCCGCGATCTTCGACCCGATGGCATTGACCATGTTCGAGATGACAGCACCGATATAGGCCGCCGCCAAACCAAACGCCTCGGTGATATACCCTGCGCCGCGAACCAGATCGCCAACTAGACCGATGAAGTCCTTGGCGATGCCTTCGTTCATGGTCGCGTAAACCGACATCGTTTGTGCGGCATTCACGGCCGACGCGTTCAACGCTTCTTGTTCGGCTGCGATTTGCGCGGCGGTCTTTTCTTGCGCGTCGGCGATGCTTGCTTCTTTGACTTGCTTGGAGGCCAACATTTGAGACGCGCTAATCTCATCCGTCTTGCCGGACAGCGTGTCCCACAGGCCGAGCGCCACGTCGAAGAAGCCAATCTGCCCACGAATAGCTTTCTGCGTCGTGCCTTCGCCGTAGATCAGCAGTTGATCATCTGCGTCCTTGGTCTTGTCACGCAGCACCGTCCAAAGGCCGATGACCACGCCCATCGCCGCAGCGAAGGCCGCCACGAACGTCGCCGCGAAGGCGAGGATCGACGAGAAGACTACCAGCACCGCGCGCCCGGCGGCGGCGAGGCCGGTCGTGGCCCGCGTCAGCATCGTGACCTTCGGGGTAGCCGCAGTTGCGGCCACGCCAGCAGCCGTCATGCCGTTCGCAACGGCGCTCACGGCCGCTCCGCCGCCTTGGACGACCCGCCCAGCGCCCGCAGCCGCTCCGGCCGCTGCCGCCCCCGTCCGAGCCCCGGCATTCGCCCCTTGGGCCGCCGAGTTCGCCAGCAGGGCCTCCGTCTCGGCGATGATGGCCCCGGTGTTCGTTCCGACCGCCGCCGACTGGCCCGCCACCGCTCCGGTGTTGACGCCGGTCGCCGTCGTGTTCGCCTGCGTCGCTGCCGTCGCGAAGCCGATCCAACTGGGGACCGCCTTGATGATGTTCACGAAGTCCTGAATAGTCTTGACGACAAACACCGTCGCCATCATACCGGCGAGAGTTGCCGCGAAGGGGATGATGATTTGAAGATTGCGACCGACGATCATGATGGCACCCGCGATCATGTTCGCGATGCCGGTGCCTTTGTTGAAGGAATCCAGGAAGGACAGCCATTGCGTCTTCATGACGATGAAGCTCTCGGCGATGGTAGGCGTGACCCGCTTGAACTCCGCCTCAATGGCTCCTTGTTGCGACAGGACAGCGCGAGAGACGACGTTCGAGGTCAGCAGACCTTCCTTCGCGACAGCGCGAAGCTGACCGATGGAGATGCGGCCGGTCGCCTGCATCTCGTCGCGCAGTTTCTTCGGCAGCACCGAGGGATCGGTCTTGTTCAGCAGATTGATGCCGTCAACGATGGCTTGCGACAGGCGCGGCCCTTGCTCCATGACGGAGCGCAGTTCGTCGCCGCCCAGTCGGTTCGACGACAAGGCTTGACCGAACTGGATGGCGGTCGCGGACGCTTCTTGGATCGACGCGCCGGAGATGCGGAAGGACTTCGTGACGGCTTCGGTGATGCCGAGCACGTCTCGCTGGGACAGACCCAAGTCCTTCGTCGAGCGAGCGATCCGGCTGTAGGCTTGGACAACGGCTCCCAGTTCGGAGCGCGACCGAATGGCGATCTGAACGTTCTCGTCAAACAGGCGGTTCGCGTTCTCCTGCGAAGACGCGACCAACCGCAGCCGGTTGTTGTAGGTCGTGACATCATCCAGACCGCGCGTGAACGCGGCCGTCGCCAGACCGATGCCGAGCCCGCCGAAGACGCGACCCATGAGGGTCTGCAACCGGCCGATGCTCTCGTAGCCCGCTTGCAGCCGATCAACCGCCTGCGCCTCCTGTCGAAGCTGGCGGATGCGGGCGTTGCCGACCGTGATCCCCTGCGCGTCGAGCCGGGCAAGCTCGCGTTCCACCTGCGCCAGATTCCGGCCGCTGTTGGCGAGGCCCGTGAGATACTGCGCCCGTTCCCGCGTCAGGCGGGCGATGCGAAGCGACGGGTCGATCTGCTCGGCGTATTGCCGCGTCAGGCGGGCTTCAACCTGCGCCAGTTGTTCGGTGCTGATCAGACCCCGGCGATTAGCCTCCGTGGCCCGGTCAACCGCTGCGGCGTGCTTCGCCATGGCGGCTTCGACCGACGTGCCCGAGTTGCGGTAGGTCTGCTCGTAGCTGGACAGAACTTGCGCGTTCTCGCGGACGATCTTGTTCGCCGCCGTCTCCTGCTGGCGCGCGGCCTTCGCCGCTGCCGCCGCGAGATCGTCTTCGGCCTTGGCGGCTGCCCGCAGGCTCTCCCGCTTCTGATAGTAGGCGGTGTTGGACGCCATGAGGGCGGCGCGTTCCTGCTCCGTCACCGCGATACCGCGACGCATCAGACCTTCAACTTGGCTGATCGTCCGCAGGGTCGCTTGACGCTCCGTGTTCGAGCGGCCCCAAGCGCGGGTCTCTTCGCCGATCTTCGAGATCAGCGTGTTGATTGGCCGAAGCTGGGCCTGCGAAGTGATCGTCAGGCGCTCTTGGACACGGATGCGTTCACCGGCCGAGATGATGCCCGCTTGTTCGGCCCGTTGCAGCGTGTGCATCGAACCAGCGAGCTTGTCATAGGCGCGTTGGGCCGGGTCCGCCGAACGGCGGACATCGTTCGTCGCTTTGATGAGTTTCGCAGCAGCATCCGACGCACCATCTGCGCCACGGATCATGTCGTCAAAGGAGCGAACGATCTCCTTTGCGCCATCCTGCGTAAACCTGACCTTGAAGACTTCTTCGGCCATTAGCTGAACAACTTCGCCCCGACGAGTGCTGATTTGGCCGCCTGTTGACCTAGCAGGGTCAGGGTCGAGCCATTGTTGTAGCGAAGATACGGGGTGTTATTCGTGATAAACAAGTCGGCGTCCCGGCTCATGTCGAACATCTCGATCTCGGCGCGGCCGAGGGCCAGTGTGTCGGCCAAGGACATGCTCGCGGTCGAGCCCCTTTTGCCGGGCGTATGAGCTTCGATATAGTCGCGGGAAGGCCCGTCCCGTGTAACGAGCCAGTTGGACAGAGCCCTAGAGGTATCGACGGGGGTATTCGCCGCCATCACTTCTAGGGCTGCCGTCGCCGCGTCTTTGAGCATTCGCTCGGATGCGCCCTTGAACTTCTCCTTGCGGAGCCGCAGGCGCTTGCTGAACTGGTTTGAGCCGACGCGCGAGACCATCGCTGCCTCCGATTACCGTCTCCGTCGCGGCGGGGGCTTGCGGGGTGTAGAAGCGGGCTTGCCCGATTTGTTCCCGCGATCCTGCTGCTTCGGCCTGCTGTCCCGGATGAGCTTCCGGTGCTTGAAGTCCAGTTCCCGGATATACAGGAGCAGCGTCGAGAAATCACGCCCGATGCCGTCTTTGTTTCGCTCTGCGAAGCGGTCGATAGACGCCCACGGGATAGGACCGCGATCACCGGACATACTGTCGAACCTTGCGTCCGACAGCAGTTCCTCGAATGCGTTGTAATACGGGGTCAGCCAGAGCCACAGTTCAGGAGCGTTGGCTATGGGGTCCGGCAATCTGCCGTGCCCCCGTAGCGACTGCTCAATCATGGACTTCTCGCTGTCCCCGTATTTGAAGCGGTATTCGAGGTAGGCGGTTAGTTTCCCAAGTCGGCTTGATCAGCGTCCTCGTCACGGAAGGTCGTGACATCGTTGGCGCGTTCGACGACGTAGGTGTAGAGTTCCGGCTTGACGCGGAAGGTCTCGATGATCTTCTCCACGGTCACGTCGATGACTTCGTAGGTGACGGGATCGAACATCTTGCCGTCAAGCCAGACGATCTCGCCGCTCTTGTCGCGCTTGGCGCGGTTGCGGCCCTTCTCGTCCTGCTCGATCTCGGCCACGGACCAGCCCTTGACGACCGCCTTGGCATAGAGTTCGCGGGACAGGTCGAGGTCGATGTCCTTCGGCAGCGTCTTGGTTTGGATGGCGCGGCGGTAGGGCTTCGTCAGCGCCTCGTAGATCGTGTTGAACTGCGTGTTGCGACCGCCCGCGCGAGCGACGCGCATACGGTGGAACGGATCAACGAGCCAGACGCCCGCCGTTTCGAGGTCTTCGTTGACTTCGTATTGCGCGAAAGGATTGAAAGCTGCTTGCTTCGTCACTGGGATGTCCTGTGAGTAGACGTGAAAAGGGCCGGGGCAGGCCCGGAGCCCCAGTTGTATGCGGAGCCCCGCCCTGTCGTCAAGAGAGGGCTCCCCAGTCAAGCCAGTCGGATTCCCGGAAGGTCTTCAAGCGGTGGCAGTTGGCGCACAGGGTTTGCAGGTTCTCCGGTGCGTCGTTGGCATTGTTCCCGTCCTTGTGATCTATGTCCAACTGGCATCTATGGACAGCTTTGAAGCCGCACTTTTCACAGGAGTCTTTCAGGTGCTTCTTGCGTAAAGCCTTCTCTGGTTTCGGTCCTTTGGTCTTCGCCAGTTTCACGTTGCCGTTTTCAAGGTGTCTCTCACGAACGCACTTACGACAGAGTGGCCGATACCTGTTCGGTGCTTCTCTCGTCTGCGGACGAATACCGCACCGAACACATGTTCCTTGGACATGCGCCGGTTCTGTTTTGAAATACCGTTTGGACAATGAAAAACCCCCGGCATGATGCCGAGGGTTTAACATATCCGGCAACCCGGAGGGTGGCAAGCCTGCCTTTTAGCCCGCCATGGCGACGGAAGGCAGATATGGGAACCAGCAGACGATCAAGGTCGTGTGCAGGTCTTGGTGCTCGGCCGCTTCGATGCCGACCGGGATCGTGATGGCCTGATCCTTCTCGACGTTCAGTATCCCGTTCGAGCCGGTGAACAGCGGCACATCGAACCACCAGCCCTGATTGTCGAAGGCCAGCGCGAAGTCGATGGACAGGCTCTCCGAGTTGCGGACAGCTTGGACAGCTTCGATGTCGTTGAAGTAGGCCGTGATGTCGCCGGTCACTTCAAAGTCGCCGATGCTGGCGTCGAAGGCACCGAGGACGCCGATGGCTTTCAGCGGCTCGACGTTGTTGTTGATCGCCAGCGACATCTCCTGCACGAAGCCGAACAGCGGCGACGCCGAGCCCTGCTTCGAGGCGCGGATGCGAACCACGTCCGAAGTCGTGTTGAACGCCTCCGGCGCGGTGCGGATCGACGGGAACTGACCCGGCTTGCGGACTTCGGTCGGATCGGCGTCGAAGGACACGAAGGACAGGTCCAGCGTGATCTTGTCGGCCGTCTGCATGTTGATGGTCAGTTCGTTGCCGTGCGAACCCATCAGGTATTCGTAGCCGACGACGACCTTCCGCTCGAACTGGATGGTCTTCGTGACGATCAGGTCCGGGTCATCCTCGTTCTTGATCAGGTCGCCGAAGAAGATACGGACGGTGTTCGCACCGTTCGCTTCGTTGACCATCGTGTTCTGCGTCTTGTCGAAGGACAGACGATTGGCGGTGATCGCGAAGATGCGCGCGAAGCCGTTGTTCCCGGCGGAGCCGAAGCGCGTCAGGCTGGCGTCGCCGCCGATGTAGATGGCCTGACCGGGGATCAGCCCGAGCGTCGTGAAGTCCAGCGCGGTCGAGACCAGCGCGGGGTGCGCCGGATCGGTGGTCGCGTCCACGTCGATGTCGCCAGCGGCCGTCTGGATGCCGACCTTCTGAATCTTGGCGAACTCGATGTAGTCGGCGGCGGCGGCGGCGGGCGTCAGGGTGATATCGCGGGCCGACGCGGCGGTGCCAGCGGCGGCTTCGACAGTCGGGGCCATGCCGGGCTGGACGTAACCCTGCGGATCACGGACAGTCACGGTGATGGCGCTCCTTCCGGCGTTTTCGCTATTGGCGATCTCAAGAACGTTGGTGCCGACCGTGTAGGTCGCGGTGATGGCCGGGGTGTGCCCCGCCAGCGCCACGACGAGCGCGTTCCCCACGTCGTCGATGTCGTCGCCGACCGAAGCGGCATAGCTGACGGCGACGTTCGTGCCGTAGCCGTTGTCGGCGTCGGCGACGATGTTGACGGTGAAGACATAGCCCGTCAGATCGGCCGGGGCCACGGTGGCGGCTTCATCCGCCAGACCGTCGCCGACCGTCAGGTAGTCGGCGTTGACGCCCACGACGGACTTGAGCCCGTTGTTGGCCGGGACGGCGAAGCCGGACGCGAAGATCAGGTCGCCGACAGCGTAGCCCGCGCCGAAAGCGCCGGTCTTCATGTAGCGGTCGGTCGCGGCGACGACGCCTTCGATCTGCGTGCGCGTCGGGGTCGAGCGCCAGTCGGCGAACATGAAGGTGTCCAGAAGGTCCACCATGTTGTTGCCGGTGAAGTCGATCTGGAAGCCGCCGCTGGCGTCGAGATCGGTGACGCGGCCCTTCTTCTTCTGACGGCCTGCGGTGATCGGCGACCGGGCGGTCGTCGTGACTTCCGCGCCGAAGTCCGAATAGCTGTTCGGCTCAAGCTCTTGCCAGACGGCAACGCCGCCGTTGCCTTCTTCGCCCGGCAGGACGCCGGGTTGACCTTGGACTTCCTTCGCGTAGCGAAGGCCGGTGAAGTTCGCGTCAACCTTGTTGACCATGATTAGACCCCTGTGATCTCGTCGTATTCAAAATCGACCGTCGAGACGGTCAGGAAGGTGCCGTTCTTCTGCGGACCCGTCTCGACGGGCCTCCAAGCGCGGAAGATAATCCCGTGCCCGGCACCCACGCCACGCTTCCGCTCGAAAGCCGTCTTGACAACGTAGCTGAGTGCGTCGGCGATTTTCAAGCCACCTTCTGCGGGCGCGTAGACCCGCACCAGAACGAAGCCACGACGGGTCACGAGCTTGCGACTTTCCCCGCCCACGCTGCTCGGCGTGCTCCCGTAGTGGCGGACGTAGAAGTAGACCAGCGGCTTCGTGATGTCCGGCATCTCGTCTTCGGGCTCGTCGGCCTCCCACTCCAAGTCCGGTTGTTCGGCCAAGGAGATCGGCTGCCCGTCGCCATCGACGATCCCGGCCCATCCGCGCTGCGGGTCTTTCCACGTCTGCCAGAAGGTCGAGCGAATATGGTCGCGTGCTGCTGCGGGTGTATACGACATTAGCGCCTCACTTGCAGCGTATACATGACCGTCTCGTCGCCCGGCTTCAACGGCTCGGACTTGACGATGGCCCATGTAGCGCCGCCGTGTTTCGGAAGCTCTTTGATCTTGTCTGCGTTTGCGACCGGATCGTTCAGAACGCCTTTCGCGAACATCAGGACTTGCTTGTCGCCCGACTTGATCTTCGATCCGTCGATGTCCTTTTGCTCGTAGTCGAGAAAGACCATCTTCAACGTCTGTTCGACAGGCGGACGCGGCGTGGTCTCCCACGGCTTGTCAGGATCGGGCTTCGTTCCGGGGACGAAGTGCTGGAAGATCGCCTCCCTGCCCTTTTTGATGATCAGACGGGCAGCGAGGTCGATGGCGGACGTGTATTCCGACATGCGTTATCCCCGAATGATCGTTCCGCCGGTCATGACGTAACCTGCGGCTTTGAGAATGCCGTCCGGGACGGGATACGTCGGCTTGACATAGCTCCCGCCCATCGCGAACGACTTGCTCTCACTGATGGGGCCGACGCGCTCACTGATCTGCGTGACCAGAGCGCCGGACGCATCCCGCGTCGGGTTCGGGTTCAGACCTTCCGGCAGCGTCTTGGACAGCCACGCGAACTCGGCTTGCGCCTGCTTCATCGGGAGGGCGATGCCCGTCACCAGATAGCCAGCGCGGTCGGTCAGATCATGGCGCGGGAAGGCCGACGATCCGTCATTGGCTGCGGCCTCGCCCTTGTATGTATGCGCGATGTCCATGTGCTTCTTGGCGCGGACCAGATGCACCTTGATCAGTTCTTCGTTGATGGCGACCGGATCGCCTTCGCCGAACTCCGCCGTGATGTCGTAGCCGCTTTCCTCGCAATACTCCTTGAACCAGTCTACGTCGATGTAGCTGTTTGCGTTCTCGGTGTTGCCGTTGTCGTTCTGGATGCGAAGGGTGATCGCCATTGTCTGTGCCAGCCATGGGTCCGCGTGATAGCTGCCTATCCTCTACGACCGGGCGGCCGTTTTCAACTGCGCCGGACGCAAAGAAAAACGGGCAAGCCCGATTTATGGGCCTGCCCGTCTGGTCTTCGATAGAGGGTGGTGCGCCTAGAGGTCGGCGAACGGATCGGGCTTGCCGGTGGGCGCAGGAGCCGCAGGAGCGGCCTTGGCGGGCGCGGCCGGGGTCTTCACCCCTTGAGCATCGACGGGGCCTGATGCACTCGCTGCTCCGGCTTCTCCCCCCGGACTCCGATCCGAAGCTCCGGGTTGCCCATCATGTCCGCTCCGGTGTGCATCGACACCCCCGCCGACCCCGGCCCCGGCTTGACCAGCGTCACCGGCCGAGGGTTGCCCGCCGTTGGCAGGTTGCTCGGCACCACGAACCGATGCGACATCGGCGTCTCCTTCCGGGGCAGGCCGGACGATCTCGCCTTCGGTGGCGGACAGTTCCGGCGGGTTGTCGCCGACATCGGCGGTGGACTTCGTTTCGACCGGCGCGGTGTCCGTCACCGGAGCCGCTTCACCGGCTGTCTGCGCGGCGGCCTCGTGCGTCTTCGGGTTCAGGCGGTGGCCTTCGATCTCATGGACCGGATGGACAGCGTAATCTCCCATCAGACTGCGGAAGGAGACGTAGTTGTCGGCCGTGCCGGAGTAGACGTAATACAGCTTGCCGTCTTCCGGGTCGCGCTCGAACTGGCAGTTCAGAATGACGGGTTGTTCGTTCTTGCCTGTCTGCATGAACAGGGCTTGGATCGTCTGCTGACCTTGAGCTTCTTCGATCAGCATGGATTGGCTTTCGGCTTTCATGGGGCGTCCCGGTGAAGGTGTGCGTGATGGTGCCGGTCCAAACGAAAACGGCGGGCCTGACCATAAGGCCAGACCCGCCGTCAACGCAAGGCCCTACATCGGGGCCGCAGGGGTTAGCCTGCGGGCGGCACGACGTATTGCAGCATGGCGAGGCCCTTCTGCGAGAAGTTGGCGAGGCCGGTATACCAGCGGACGCGAGTGATCTCTTCGTCCTTGGTCTCCGACTGGCCGACTTCGACGATGCTGATGCCAGCGGCGTTCTTGGCCGTCAGGCCGGAGATGCCGTGCGTCAGCGAACCGTCGTCCCACGTCCCGGCGAACACGACCGACGCATTGCTGGCGGTGCCGCGCGTCAGGTTGGTCGGGATGTAGTCGTTCACGAAGATCGGAACGTTGTTGTAGGCGATGATCTGCTCGCCGCTCGGCATCGCGTAGACATCGGCGGGCGACGCGCCGCCCATGGCGCGCAGCAGTTGCATCACGCGACGGCGTTCGCGGGCGGACATCATCAGGAAGTCAGGACGGCCGTCCTTGTCCTTGATCTTGTCCAGCAGTTCGTCGAGCAGTTCAAAGGTCAGGACGCCGCCGTTGGCGTCGCTGCCGCCGGTCGAAGCACTGATCTTCTGGCTGTCGGCGACCAGACCGCGCAGGCCCATGAACTCGTCACCGACGCCGGTGCCGTTGATCATCATGTCCTGATACTTGCGGGCCGCCGACTTGGCCTTGGACGCGATCTGCTGCGCCTTCTGGTCCACGTTGCCGGAGCGGGTCGCTTGGATCAGGCCGTTGACTTCGGCGTCGCCGAGGATGGTGGTCAGGTTCGCGTTGACCTTCGTGAAGGTCGCCGGGTTCTTGGCGGTGATGGTGCCGCCGACGCCGAGAACCTGCACGTCGCCGAGGGTGTTCTCGCGGTTGAAGGCCAGCGAGTTGCCGTCGATGCCCTCGAACGGGAAAATCTCGAACATGGGGTTCGAGTCGATGATCTCTTCGATCACGCCTTGAACCAGTTGGTCTTGAGCCAGCTTACCGGCTTCTTCGAGCGTCACGGACGCCATGGGTCTTCTCCACAGAAAGGGGTTTGGTTTTCACCGCCCTGTGGACCCGCCGGGTATCCCCCCGTGCCGTGTCCCGCCTCCCTGCCTTGGGTATCCCCCCAAAGAAACAGGGCGCGTTGTGAGCGCGCCCTGATCCTTGTCATGGTTAACGGGGCTTTTCAAGACACCCGTTAACGATTTTCCGCCGATCAGCTTCGGGCCGCGAGGCCCGCGCTGATCTTGCTGACGCCCCGCTGGGCGCGATCTTGACCGTCGTTCCGGCGCTGCTCGTTGGTCGGCTGGTGTTGCTGCTGCTGGCGATGCGGCTGCTTCGGATCGGCACCGCCGCCCGACTTCTGCGTGCCCTCGAACGCAGCAGCGAACTCCTTGTCTTCCTTCATCTCGGCGACGAGCTTCGAGATGGGGAGGGGGCCGCCGTCCGACCCGGCTCTGATCTCGCCCTTCGCGTTCAGGACGGCCGTGAAGTATTCGCCGGTCTCTTCGTCCTGCACGACTTTCGTCTGCGCGAGGATGACGGGCATCAGCAGCTTGGCGTTGCCCTTGTGCTCGGCGAGCGCCGCCAGCGCGTCCTTGTCGCGCAGGTGCTTTTCGAGCGTCGTGAACATGGCGGCGTTCTTTTCTTCCGCCTTGGTCAGCTTCTGCTCGTATTCGCCCTTGATCGCCTCCCGAACTTCTTCGGGTTTGATCGCGGACTTCGAGTTGATCTTTTCCTGCAAGGCGGCGATGCCTTCCTTCGCCGCTTCCGGCGTGTCGAAGCCGGTCTCGGCAGCCCATTTTTCCAGAGCTTCGCGACGGGTCTTGCTTTCGAGGCCGACCGACTGGTTCGTGGCCTTCGTCTGCTTGAGCGTGCGACCGCGACCGTCGATCAGCTTGGCGGCGGCGCTGTATTGCTCATTGAGCTTGTAGACGCCGTTGTCGCCCTTCACATAGGCGAACCGGAAGTCGGACGGAACCTTGCTCTCGAACTCCGCTTCCGGCAGTTCGGCGTTGTCCTCGAAATAGAAGTCTTCCATGGGAAGCGAAACCCTGTGTTGAACCGTGCGTGACGGGGGTGGTGAAAGAGATGCGACCCTAGACGACTAAGGCCGCATCTGTCGAGAGGCGTTTTACGCTTCGTTGGTCGAAGCGGCCTCGCCGTTCGGCTTGAGATGAATCCGATACGCGGCGGGCAGGGGCACCCCCTTGGGCCAGCGCATCCCACCTTCGGCCAAGCGATTTTTCGCGATCCATGCGAGATTGACGCTGTTGGACTGGTTGCCGCCGAGGATGCGGAAGTGCGTCGCCGTCTCGCCCATGTAGAACCCGACGTGACCACCGCCGTTGCGCGTGAAGACCATGATGCAGCCCGGCCGGGGTGCGAGCAGTTCGCGCCCCCAGTTACCGGCGCGTCCCCACTGTGAGGCCCTGACGAGGATCGCGGGCATGGACAGCCCGGCCTTCTTCATCACCATCCCGGCGAAGGTGCCGCACCACGGCGTCTCGTCGTCATTGACTTGGACACCCAGCGCCTTCGCGCCGAGTTCCCTGACCCAGCCCATGATGATCGGGGAGTGCTTCGGGCCGACGATCTCCTTGACGCCGACTTGCAGCAGCGCCCATGCGATCCAGAAGGCCGCCGCGAACGGAGCGGCTGGATTGACCGGCGCACCTTCTCCGGGCGCTGCGGTGGCTTTGGGTGCTGACCACCCGGCGGATGGGTTGAACATGATGATGCCCCTTGAACTCTTTTGAACAGGACAACGCCCCGGCCTTTCGACCGGGGCGCGTCTTGACGCTTACTTCTTGGCGGTGGGCTTGTCGCCCTTCGCGCCCGACGTATCGGCGGCCTTGCCGTCAGCGGTGGTCGTTTCCGACGTTCCGGCCGGGGCACCAGCGGCGGTGTTCGCCTTGTTGCCCGAAGCGTTGGACACCGAGGCCGAATCCACGCCGTCTTCCGGCTTCTTGCCGTCCACCGGGGCGGCGGTCAGGTCGGCGAAGGCGTCGGTGCCCTCTCCGCCCTGCGAGCCTTCGGCGGCGTCGGTCTGGCCTTCTTGGGCCGCGAGCGAGCCGTCGCCGGTCACGTCGCTGCCTTCACCGGCCTTGGGGGCTTCGCCCGGCTTGGCGACCGCTTCGCCAGCGACGGTGCGCGGCTCGTGATCGCCCGGCGTCGGAGCGAAGGTGTCCTGCGGCGCAGGGGCCTCCGCCGAACCGGCACCCGTCGAAGCCACGGCTTCGTCTTCGGGCCAGCGCCAGTTGAAGCCTTCCATGTAGCGTTCGCCGTGCATGTAGGCGATGGACTTGATCGGGTAATCGACGCCTTGGGCGACGAGAACCTTCACTTCCACCAGATCGTCGTTGATGACTTGCGTCACGACGGCCGGGTGGACATCACGACCGGCTTGCGGACGGCCGCGATCATGGACCACGACCATTGCGCCGACGTAGGGGGCCTTGCTCATTCTTCTTCTCCGGGTTTGTCTGCCTTGGCGGGGGCCGCTTCCGGCTTGGGACTGGCGGCTGCCAGTTTCGTTGCAGCTTCGAGCGCGGTCTTCGCCTTGCCCTCGGCTTCTGCATTCAGTTCTCTCGTGTTGGCTGCTTCGTCGAAGCTCTCCGGGAGACCCTTCGCGTCTTTCAGCCCCTTCAAGAGTTGTTCGCGTGAAACGTCGCCGGTCTTCCGAAGTTCCTTCAAGTTGTCCACTTTTGCGGAGTCTTCGGAGGACATCGCGAAGTCTGTGTCGATCAGGACACGCGCGACGACATCCTCGCCCTTGTCCATCCAGAGCTTCGTGATGTAGAGCGCCATATCGACGGCGCTGATGAACGCGAAGGTGTGGACTTGCAGGGGCGCGGTGTGTTGAGCCTGATCCAGCACGCGGCTGGTGGCCGTCTCACGATCCGGGCGCTGTTTCAGCATCTCGGCACCGTAAAGCGCCATGGCTTCTTCCAGCTTGTCGATGTCCACCTGACCGGCGTCGAGCGCCGACCCGGAGTGTTCGACATAGTAGAACTCGGCGGCGCTGTCCTTGGCCGACAAGAAGGCATACGGGCCGATGGTGATGACCGTATCACTGTCAACACCCGACCCGGCGAGGATCGGGAAGCGCGCCGTCGTCAGGCAGTTCCGTTGATCCGACGTGGACTGGTAGTGCGTGACGTTCAGATAGGCGAGATCGAGCAGTTCCAGCTTCTTCGTGTCGAACTCGACGAGCGGGATGCGGTCGATGTCCACGACCTTCCACGGCCCGGCGTCGTAGTCGTCCGCCTTGCCGCTCTTGCGCGTGTGAACCCGCTGTCTGATCTCGACGACCTTCTCTTCACCGAACTCATCCCGCTCGACGACGTTGCGATCATATTCGCGGATGCGGACTTCGATCTTTTCCTCGTAGCCGTCGTAAACCGTCCGGTTGTCGAAGAAGCGGACGTTCGTGAACACGTCTTCGCCGTTGATGCGCTCCTTGCGCGGCGCGATGACGGCTTCGGCCGGGATGATCACCCAGTAGGGACGCAGGTTCAGACGCCTCTCGTCGGCCAAGGTCACGCGACCGCGCAGATGCTCCGGCACTTCGGGGAAGTCCACGAGGCAGTATGCCTTGCGCTTCGCCATGCCCAGCGTGAACCACTCCTTGAGAACGACAGTGAGTTCGTCCCCGCAGAGATTGATGTCGTCGGCGAGCTTCTTGATCTCGTCGTCGGTGTCTTCGGACAGCGAGGCGGGCTTCGTGAACGGCTTGCCGCACCAGTGATCCAGCGTCATCGACGTGAAGTTGGTCAGGACCGAACTGGCGAGGCGACCCTTGTATCGCAGGGCGCTCTCGCCCTCGTGCTGCGGCAGCAAGCTCTTGCCCGCCGCGCGCATGGCTCCGGTGCCGCCGAGGACGGTGCTGATCAACGCCCAGTCGGCTTGCAGGGCCTTGTATTCGAGGCTCGGGGTAGCCGGGTTCGTCGCCGCCTTGGACTTGGCGGCGGCGCGGCGGGCCGCGTCTACGGTGGATTTGGGTTGGCGAGCCATGTCAGGGAGCCTACGCGAGGGGTTGACGGGTTTTCAAGGTCACAGGATGTCGAAGGCGGCTTCGTCTCGCAAGCGCCGTCTCCGTGCCCTCGCCTTGCAGGTTCCGCCGCAGAACTGCGACCGTTTTACCTGCGCTCCACCGGCTTGATAATCGGTGCCGCATTCTTGGCACTGTTTCATTACCCGACTAGTGTGGACTTCTCTCAGACTTTTCTCAAAATGGTCTGAGTGCCATTTACGCCCTTCTTCGGAGCCGTGCCATTCGGCAGCGGATACGCGGCCTTTTTCTGCGAACTGTTTCAACCATTCAGGATCGCGTTCCCTGCCGTGATCCGCCATGTGCTTTGTCTTGGTCTTAAGCTCAAGGTCTTCGATCTGGTTGCGCGAACGATCATGAGTGTGGTGATGCACATCATGTCCTTTTGGTATAGGACCATTGTGATGTTCCCACACGGCACGGTGTAAACGCACCTTGCCTTTCTGGAAGTATTTTCCACATAGATAATATCGGACACCAAGAAACTCTTGTATGGTGTCCGATATGACAGTGACAGCTTCACGCATGATATTGTTTGACTGATCTGTCGCGGCGTGATAATATATAACGTAGCTCATCGACCAAATGGTCTTCGGCATCAGGACGGAAGTCGTCAGGGTTGTCGGGATCGGGGGTGATCTCGGACAGGATGCGGAGCGCCTGCGCGTTGTTGGCTTCGATGAAGAACAGCGCCGGTTGTTCGCGAGGAAGGATGCCGCCATAGTCGGCTTTCTTCGGGATCGCGTTCTCAAGATAGCTGACCAGCGTCATCAGGCCGCCTTTGCGGCTGCCTCGTGACACGTCCGCTTTGTCCATGTTCAGGTTGCGGGTCTCGAACTGGTGGATAGGCGCGTTATCGTCCGTCTGCGTGTTCCACAGATCAACCCCGGCGACGCCGCCCTTCATCAGGCCGTGGATGCCCCACTTCATTTCGAGCATCTTGAACCGTTCGGCCGCCGCAGCGGGCGACAGGCGCATTCCTTTGTTGACCCCGTTGGTCGGAATCCAGCCGTAGTCCTCGAACACGCGGATCAGGTCGCCTCGGATGAACGTCATGCTGCGCGGGATGTCGTGCGCGATCCCGTTGATGATCTCGCGCTTCGGTTCCAGTTCGACGATGCACGTCTCCGGGCACTCGGCGTAGATGCCGTAGCTGTAGGGCGCGTTGTAGCCCCAGTCGAGAGCCCGGAACAGCTTCCAGCCCTTCGGGATGACGAACTTCGGCAGCATATGGATGTCGGGGTGGAAGCAGTCGTCGAAGAACCCGCCGCTCCGGCTGTTCCAGTCGCCTTCGACCCACGCCTTCCTGATCTCGGCGTTCGCGGCGGACTGACGCACCCGCGACATGTATTTCGGGTCCACCCGCACCAGATCGAGGTTGTCCTCGAACTTGAAGTGCAGCGACATCCGGTTCGGGACTTCGTATCCCTCGTCATCCACCGCGTTCGTGATGGTCTGGTTCCGCATGGTCGGCAGTTGCCAGCGGTTCTTGACCCACCGCTTGCCGGGACCGGACGGGTTGGTCGTCGCGCGGATCAGCTTCGGCACGCCGGGGAACGACGAGCGGTTACACGACATCATCGACCGATAGCAGGCGTCAGTCGGATAGTTCGTCAGTTCTTCCCATCCGATGAAGGGAAACTCCTGACCGTGCCATGTGTTATAGTCGTCAGGTGTTGCGAACTGCGAGAACTTGAGTGTTTCACCACCGGGGAACTTCCACAGACGTTCCGTCTCGTTGAACGTCGCGTCAGGCCAGATGCGGAAGAACACCTTCTTGGACTGGTTGATGATGTCTTCCAGCGCCTTGTAGGTGTTACGGAAGATGATCCCGCGCCACGCCGCACCGTATCCCTTGTCCACATGCGCGGCGTAGGTCATCAGCAGCGTGATCGTCTTGCCGCCGCCCCGGTTGCCTTCGAGCAGCAGTTCGGGCTCGGCGCAGTTGACCGCTAGGCACTGGGCGATGCTGTTCGGACGCCAAGCGGCGCTGTCGAACGCCTTCTTGGCCGCCTGATAGGCCGCGTAGAGTTCTGGACTGACCCGTATTTTCATTCCGAGCCTCCCAGCATGGCTTCGATACGATGGCCTGTTTCCCTGCTTCGCGCGGGCACGGCGTTAATGGGGAACTTCGCGACGCGCGCGACTACCGACAGCTTCACAGGATGTCGAACCCGTCGTCGGGACCGTCCTGCCGAGGGGTCGTCATCTCGCGGACGCGCTGATGGATAGTCTCGTCATCGGCGCGCTCGAACGTCGCGTCCTGATTGGCCTCATCGGAGACCACGGCGTGTTGCGACGAACTATCTTCCCCTTCGGGGGAGATCACGCTGAACTCGGCGTCGATCACTTCCGGCTTATCGTCCGCGTCCATCGCCTGATCGACGACGAGTTGCACGCTTTCCCCTCTGGCATCGGCCAAGAGAAGCTGCATCATCTCGGGACTGAACGCCGGGAGCGCGATAACCCCCTTGTGCGTGGTGGTCACTTCCAGCTTCGCGCCGAACTTGTCGCGGCGGTTGGCTTCCAGATAGGTCTTGAGCAGTGTGTCGGAGTATTTGGTCTCGACCATGGGGCGGCGCACGCCGTCCTTGACCTCGTAGACGACCCGGCCGTTGGCGACCACGACGGAATCGACCCCGTGGATCGCCCGGCGCTTAAGCTCATCCTCGCCGAGGACCGACAGGTGCCGCTCGGCCAAGGCCAGAGCGTTCGAGAACTCGCTGTCCTCGTCTACGGCGGTCATGATGCGTCGCAGATCGTAGCCGGTGGCTTCGATCACCTTCTGCATCGAGAAGTGCCTGTAGAGCGCGTCGATGATCTCCGCCTTTTCGGCGGAGCCCAGCGGTTCTACCGCGTAGGGGTCGTCGCTGCGGATTGCGAGTGCTGACATGTCGCCAAAATGCTGCGGAGGCTTGTCGGCGTCAAGGCGATTTGGGCCGGGGGCGGCCGATTACCGCCATGCGGTCACTCCGTGATCCTATGCCGTCTTTATTCAGATTGATCTGATTTGCACTTTTGATGCGGATAGTTCTGAAAAAAATCTACGGGCTATTCGGCTCATTCGGGATATTTGGGGCATTCTGATATTATCTATTTTGACACGCACATTTTATTGCTACCTGCGTCGATTTGCACTTTTCACGATCCATTTTGAACTATTTTTGCACCTGCTTAGACACATTCGCTGTCGAGCCCGGCGAAGGCGCCCGCCAAGTATTCGTTGGGGGATATGCTTAAAACTAAACTGCGTTTACTTCCTCTTTGCTTGTGCTCAACTGATTATCGAGACCCCTTGACAAGATTAGCGCAAGTAAACCGCTGAACTAGTGTCCGCGATTACTTGCGCTTTACTTGCTCTTTACTTCTGCTTCATGTGCGCCACAGGCCAGCTAAGGACGGCGACCATGAAGCCTAGAACGCCGCCCCTAATGCCTGCCCTTGACCGCCCTAGCGTGACCGCCCGTCGAGCGCCCGCGATGGTCGCCGCCATGGCGAGGCGGTCACGTTGCCGCCTCGCCTCCAATGCCGCGTCGCGGCGTCTGATTTGATCAGGGTTCAATGCGCGACGCCTTCGCGCGTCTCAACCGCCTCCGCCGAAGGCGTCAGCCCAAAGACGCCTTCCCGTTCGGCGAGCGCCTTCATGTCCGCCCACGCGAAGCGGTGACAACCGGCCTTCATGTCGCCGTCCGCCGTAATGTAATCGACGGTGAAATGACCGACGCGGATGACGCGGCCGTTTGTGTGGAAGGCTTCGCCCCTCTCGACGCATAGGCGGATGAACCGGAACGCCTTGACGGCGTGCGACCACGGAACGTCCGCGCCTTGCGACGTTTCCAGCCGCTCGCCGTCACTGGACCGGCGAACAAGCGCCGTCCCGTTAGCGCCTCTCAAACGCGTGTAACGGCCGCCTTCGCCATTAAGCCAAGCCTCGCGCGCTTCGCGTTCGGCCGCCATGCGTTCGGCGTCATAGAGCGCGCGTCCTTCCACGTCCGCCGCTTCCAGCTTGGCGCGTTCCGGCGTGCCCTCCGCATAGTCATCCGCTCTGACGCCGTTGCTCACCCAAACGGCGAGACGTTCGGCGTCATCCTTCGCGGCGTCATAGCGCGCTTCCCAGTTGGCGAAGCGTTCGGCGTGATAGGCGGCGACATATCCGGCGCGGTCGTCGTTATAGGCTTTGAGCGTGGCGAGAATGCCCGCGCGATGCGCCTTAAGGCGACCAAGGCGCGCGGCTGACAGTTTCTCCGCCTTGGCGGTTCTAATCAGCCGGAAAAGCTCTTTTGACGCGTCGTGGAGCCGCTCGGCCGCGTATTCGTCGCCGCTGCGTTGCCCCGTGAACGGCCGGACGTGGAAACGCCGGGCTAGGTGCCCGTCGAACTCGTTCGGCGTCATGTCGGCGACCATGACCGCCTCCGCCTTCTGGCGCTTGCGGGACTGCGCCGCGTCCGCCTTCGCCTTCTTCGCCGCCTTGGCTAGGCCACGTTTGATGGCTGCTGACGCGCGAGCCTTCGGAATGCCGCAGAAACGCAAAAGACGATCCGCGCGCGTTTCGTCGCCTTCGCCCGCCGGTTCCTCTTGCCAGTGATAGACGCCCGCTTTGATCGACATGGCGGCGGCGTGCGTCTCGATATGCCGGATGATCGCCGCCACGGCGTCCGGCGACTTCGCCGCGCCGTTGTTCGCGATGCGCGACAAGTCGCGCGCGATGTCCTGCAACGCAGGAACGTGGACCCTTTCGCCTTTGACGGCTTGCAAGGCGTCGCTCTGCATCCCGGACGTGCTGATCGAATATTTATCGCTATTCAGGACGGCCGCGCCGTCGTTCATCAGGACGCCAACGGCGAAATGTGATCCGTAACTGTAGAGGATTCGGCCGTCGAAATAGAAGTTTCCATTATGCGAGCGGCCGTGAGCTTGCGAGCCTTGCGCCCAAACGTGCGCGACCATGGCGTTAGCGAATACTGTTTGAGTCATGTCTGTTTTCCTTAGCTTGGCCTGTCTCGGCCTGTTTGCTGATTACTTTTTGCGCTCGCCGCCAATACTGGCGAGCGGGACGCCTAGCTTTTCGGCGTAGCGTTCGCGCGCCTCTTTGACGGTGCGCGACCATGTGGTCGTCATAACGCGGCCGTCGCCGCCCGCGCCTAGCCGGTGCCATATGTGAACCGGCCGGAAGTCCCGTTTGTCGCCGTAGCTCATTCGTCCGGCTCCCGTTCCCAAAAGGCGACGCGTTCGGCGTCATAGCCGCGCACGTCATAGACTTCGATCAACGGCCAGTTCCCGGCGTCGCCGTCCCGGACATAGCCGCGAAGCCATTCCCGCGCCTCGCTAGACGTGTCGCATTCATGCAAAGGCGTCCGGCTCCCGTCGTCGCCGTCAACGCCTTCCACGATGAAGGCTGCGCCTTTGCCGTCGTCGTCATAGTTTTCCATCGGTCTGCTTTCCTTTCCCGAGTTTCGAAGGGTTAGACGGCGAAGTTAGCCGCGAAGGCTTCCGCCATGATGTCCCGCAAGGCTTGCTTACGTGCCTGCCTGATCTTGCCGCAAAGCCCGTGCGTGGCTTCGCGGTATAGTTCCGTCGCCGATTGCCAGCGGTAAGCCTCGCTCTCGGCGCTGTAGTCGTCAGCCATGCCCCAACAATCGGCTTCGCCGATAGGGTTCTCGCCGTCGCCATAGAAGACGCGAACGCTGATCCCGTAAGCGTATCGGTCACGGTCATCTTTGGCTTCTTCGCGCTCCTTAACCGCGCGGACGGCCGCTAGATGCGCGTCGTGTCGCCCTAGCTTTTCCTCGTTTCGGAAGTAGCGATGGAAGCTGGCGTAATCGTCGGTTCCCCAATCGTCTGCTTCCCGGCCGTGATCGTCGGGAATGAACGCCAGTTCGACGCGGATGGCGTTGTTACGGCTGGCGAACGTGAAAACGTCCGCGCCGCTCTCATTGCAGAATGACGTTTCACGGCGAGGCTTGATGTCATCCGCGCGAGAATAAAGCGCGTATGCCGCAACCTGATCTCGCGCCCATTGCAGCGCATGACGCGCCTTGGCCGGACGGCTGGCGCTTTCGTTCCTGATCTCGCGGTATACGTCCGCGACGGTTCCGACGCGCCTCATTGGAAGCGCATCCCGTTGGCGACAAACGCGGCGAGTTCGGCGGCGTCCTGAAACTCACGGCCGCGCATGGTGGATTCGCGCATCGCGCGCTTGAGGCGGTAATGTTCGGCCGTGCTCAACCGGCCCTCTCCGCAATGGGAGTCGTCGAGCGCCTCGCGCAGCTTGGAATGGAATGACTTGGACATTTGCGGCTCCTTTCCCGGTTCCGACTTGATGAGATTAGACGGCCAATGCCGCCGCGTGATGGTCGATCAGCCCAAGACGCGGGTCGATCACGATGGGGGCGGAGTCTAGGCCAGCATGTGCAAGGCCATGGTTGACGCCGTTGGCGTAGGAATAAGCGGCGTTTACGTCTGTCACGCTGACGCCGTGGATAGCGGCCCATTGGGCTTGCGTGGAGCGCTTGGACCTATCAGGCGGCGAGTCAGTCTCGACAACCAGCATAAGCGGATGCGAGGCGGATGGCCTGTTGCTGACAGTGATAAGCAGGCGGGTGATTCTCGGCCGTTCCATCATTCCGCCCCCTCAAAGGCGACGGCGACGCCGGATGAACGCCAGCACGTCAAGCTGACCTTGTATTCCGGCGAAGGGAACGCGGCGGCGATTTGCCGAGCCTTCTCTTTCGCTGTCGCCTCCATGTCGGATTGCGAAAGCGTGACCTTGGCCCAGTGCAAATAGGCCGGATGGCGCGCGCCGTCGTAAAAGCGCGTCCCGTTTTGCTTGGCGATGTTGACTTCGAACTGCATCGGTTTTGATCCTTACAGGATGAAGGCGACGACAACGAAAGTCGCCGCGAAGGTTGCCGCCGCTAGGGCGAAGGTCACGCGCCAGCCAATCGGCTTGACGATGACGGTTTGAACCGGACGGCGAGCCGATCCGGGATAGTGGCGCGGCGCGCTAAACGCCGCCGTTTCGGTCAAGAGCTTGTGCTGCATCTGTGATGCTCCCGTTTGTGTGATGGTCAGTTGTCCCGCGAAGGGATGCACAAAACCGCGCCGGACAAGCCGGGCGCGGGAGAGATGAACGATGTCAAAGAACGTCGTCGCCGCCGTCGTCCGACGCTGGCGAAGCCAGATATGGGCGCATTCACTGGCCTGTCAATCCCGGACGGCGTGATCAGGACGGCGTGACCGGCCCTTTTTGATCACGCTTTGTTACAAAGACGGCGTAAAAACCTGTCCCATAATGAGAACCGCCGTAAAGGCCGTTTTTAAGCCCGTGGAGCGGTTTTGTGCCCTTTCCGGTGTCATGGGTCGAAAAAGTTAGAGTTCGCAAACGTTCCGTTTTCGTTCGGACTGCGTTCTGCGGACTGGTTAATGTTCCGGTCATGATTGGAACGTCTTAACAGATATGGTTAACGGCCCTAGCTCGTTAATACCCGTTAACCTTAACTTTTAACCTTAACGGCCGTTAATCCCAGTCGAGCCCTGTTAACCTTAACTTTTAACCTTAACGGCGTTTATGCCGATTAACCATGTTTCTTCACAATGACGATTAATCGTTAACGCCGTTAACCTTACTTTTTAACGTTAACGGCCCATTAACCTTAATGCCGCGTTAACCATACTTTTTAACGTTAACGGCCCATTAACCTTAACTTTTAACCTTAATGCCGCGTTAACCATACTTTTTAACGTTAACGGCGCGGTAACGTTAACAAGGACGGCGTATTTATGCTGATTTTCCTCGGTTTTCATTTGATCCCAGCTTTCAAACTGATTTTCCGATTCACCTTCACCGATTTTTGGCGGCTCGTAGGATCGAAACCGATTTTCCGCATCACCTTCACCGTTTTTGACCCGGACTGCGTGTTGCTGCGGCCAAGGGAGCCGGTTTTACCTTTTATTCTTTATTTTATTTTATTAAGTATAATAAGATAGTCCCATGCTAAGAGGTATTTTTATCGTTTCACACACTTGCCTTTTTGTTTTTCGTCAACCCCGATAGCCTGCATCAGCGTCATAGGCCGCATTATCTGCATCGGCATCATCTCCCTCATATGGTGCATATTTTAACATCACCTTCTACTTGCTAGGGCTTTTTTCGACCCCCTGAAATAAACATAAGCGCATAAAAGCCGACCGGCCTGACCGCCCTCCCCGGCGACTTTTATTCAGTTTGACCCGGCCCCTGCGCCCGTATATGTATTATGCCTCACACCTACTTCACGCGAGGCCCAAGACATGACCCACACCCTCCAAAAGCAAGGCCGCGCTTGGCTTCGGCTGCCTCGGCCGCTTCACGCCGCCCTGCTCGAACTGCGCGCCTCGCACCCGAAGCCGCTCTGGATCAAGGACGCCGTGGCTGCCCACGGCGAGCCCAACCTAGAGGCTTGGAAGCTCGCCCGACTGGTTGAAATAAAGAACCCCGTCGAGCCTCTGGACCCCCTCCCAACGTATGCGTGGGAACTAAATGATTTCGGTTTGGCGTTCGCCCGGCCGCTCCCCGAGATGTCGAAGGATAAGCGGACCATGCCTCCGCTGTTCCCCTTGGCCGATGTCTTGGCCGGGTTGCCGCAGGGTATCCGAGACTGGCTTTCAGGAGACCCCCCACTCGCAAAACTGCCGGGGGGTGTTCTTTTTGAAGTGCTGGGGGTATTGACCCCTGACTTCCGGGGGGAGTCCTATCATCCCACCCGCGAGTTGATGCTGGCTTTCCAAGAACTGCGTGAACGTGAGCAAGGGGGACGGTCCTTCACGCCGGAGACCTTCGTCGATCTCGACATCACGCCGACTATCGCCTCCTTCATTGCCGCCGCCTCACACGCCCCCGGCGTCGATGTCATGAAGGCGACTGTGGATGGTCGCCAACTCCGGCCATGGAACGCCACGCCGGAAGGTGCCGGTATTGTCCTGACAGCCGACGAGGGCGGCCGGACCTATTACCGCCTGTCGCACGAGATGCGGTCGCTCGCTCTCGCTGTTGCGGCTGGCGAACGGGACGGCTTCAAGCTCGCCATGATGATGCCTGACCGCTTCAAGGAGTGGGTCGCCAACTCGCTCTCCCCGGCGTGCAGGCCGCCGCGCTATGACCGGCTCCCCGCGCTGATCGGCCTGACCAAGAAGAAGGGCAAGTTCGACTGGCAACTGACTCCTGCCGGACGCGCCGTCGTGCCGATGCTGCGAGCCTCCATGGCGTCGCAACGGATGGATGACGAACTCTATGTCGGCGACGGCGTTGAGATCGTGCTGCCTGACGATGACGGTCCTGCCGACCTGTCGCTCGACGATCCGTTCGACATCATGGGCGACGCGCCGAAGATCGTCGAAGCTGACACTGGTGGCGTTATCGAAGCGCCCGTGCCGAGCAATGCGGAACTGGCTGCGGCCAAGGCGCGGCGTGAGGCCCGGCACCCTGTTGCTGATCTGTCGCTAGACGACGAGTTCGACATCCTCTGATCGGAACCAGCCGGGCAACCCCGGCGTTGCGCCGGGAGTGAAGGGCTCCGCGGGCGATGGAGGCGGTATCGGGTTTC
>ERZ501011.12-NODE-12-length-58562-cov-11.412942_pt1 | contig 58562 bp, 52 predicted proteins | sample MGYA00248833_ERZ501011 | MGnify/ENA primary metagenome ERZ501011 (study PRJEB25958, sample SAMN03398530) | human skin metagenome | study: EMG produced TPA metagenomics assembly of the Human Skin Microbiome Metagenome (human skin metagenome) data set. | reverse complement strand
ATCGGCAACATGAGCCCCGAGTTCGGCTCGACCTGCGCGATGTTCCCGATCGACGGCGAGACCGTCAACTACCTCCGACTCACCGGGCGCAGCGAGGAGACGCTCGCGCTCGTCGAGGCCTATGCCAAGGAACAGGGCATGTGGCTGGAGAAGGACGCCGAGGAGGCCGTGTACTCGGAGTACCTCGAGCTCGACCTGGCCGACGTCGTCCCGTCGATCGCCGGCCCGAAGCGTCCGCAGGACCGCATCGAGCTGTGGGACGCGAAGAACGCGTTCCGCAAGGACATCCACAACTACGTCGAGAACGGCAACTCCGCTCCGCAGACCAAGCTGGACGAGGCGGTCGAGGAAACCTTCCCGGCGTCCGACCCCGCGACCCTGTCCTTCGCCGACGACGACGCCGAGCCGCTGCACTCGGCCGCCAACGGCGCCGAGGGCCGGCCGACCAATCCGGTCCGGGTGGATTCCGAGGAACGAGGATCGATGATCCTCGACCACGGGATCGTGACCATCGCTTCGATCACCAGCTGCACCAACACCTCCAACCCGTCGGTCATGCTCGGCGCGGCGCTCCTGGCCAAGAAGGCCGTGGAGAAGGGCCTGTCGTCCAAGCCGTGGGTCAAGACGTCGATGGCACCGGGCTCGCAGGTCGTCACCGGCTACTACGACAAGTCCGGTCTCTGGCCGTACCTGGAGAAGCTCGGCTTCTACCTCGTCGGCTACGGCTGCACCACGTGCATCGGCAATTCCGGCCCGCTGCCGGAGGAGATCTCGAAGGCGATCAACGACAACGACCTCACCGCCACCGCGGTGCTGTCGGGCAACCGCAACTTCGAGGGTCGCATCAACCCCGACGTGAAGATGAACTACCTCGCGTCGCCGCCGCTGGTCATCGCCTACGCCCTGGCCGGCACGATGGACTTCGACTTCGAGACCGACGCGCTGGGCAAGGACACCGACGGCAACGACGTGTTCCTCAAGGACATCTGGCCGACCAACGAGGAGATCGAGGCGACCATCGCCTCGTCGATCTCGCCGGAGCAGTACGCCTCCGACTACGCCGACGTCTTCAAGGGCGACGAGCGCTGGCAGAACCTGCCGACGCCGTCGGGCAAGACCTTCGAGTGGGACGACGAGTCCACCTACGTCCGCAAGCCTCCGTACTTCGAGGGCATGCAGCGTGAGCCGTCGCCCGTCTCCGACATCAAGGGCGCACGCGTGCTCGCGAAGCTCGGCGACTCGGTGACCACCGACCACATCTCCCCCGCGTCGACGATCAAGCCCGGCACCCCCGCCGCGCAGTACCTCGATGCCAACGGGGTGGCCCGCAAGGACTACAACTCGCTGGGCGCCCGCCGCGGCAACCACGAGGTGATGATCCGGTCGACCTTCGGCAACATCCGCCTGCAGAACCAGCTGCTGGACGGTGTGACCGGCGGTTACACCCGCGACTTCACCCAGGAGGGTGCACCGCAGTCGTTCATCTACGACGCCGCGCAGAACTACGCCGAGCAGAACATCCCGCTCGTCGTGCTCGGCGGCAAGGAGTACGGCACCGGATCGTCGCGTGACTGGGCGGCCAAGGGCACCAGCCTCCTCGGCGTGAAGGCCGTCATCACCGAGAGCTTCGAGCGCATCCACCGCTCGAACCTCATCGGCATGGGCGTCATCCCGCTGCAGTTCCCCGAGGGCGAGTCGCACAAGTCGCTGGGCCTCGACGGCACCGAGACCTACGACATCGCGGGCATCGAGGAGCTCAACAACGGGACGACGCCGTCGACCGTGCACGTCACCGCCACCAAGGAAGACGGCTCGACGGTGGAGTTCGATGCCAAGGTCCGCATCGACACCCCGGGTGAGGCCGACTACTACCGCAACGGAGGCATCCTGCAGTACGTGCTGCGCAACATGATCAAGAGCTGACAGGAGGCACTCGACGTGCCCAAGGTCAGCGATGACCGGCTTGCCGCGCGTCGTCGGGAGATTCTCGACGGCGCGCGGCATTGCTTCGCGGAGTACGGATACGACGGCGCGACCGTCAAACGGATCGAAGAGTCCACCGGCTTGTCCCGGGGTGCGATCTTCCACCATTACCGGGACAAAGAGGCGCTGTTCCTCGCGCTCGCGCGGGAAGATGCCGAGCGCATGGCCGACGTGGCGGCCGAGCAGGGCCTGGTGCAGGTCATGCGCGACATGCTCACGCGGCCTCAGGATTTCGACTGGCTCGGCACGCGCCTGGAGATCGCGCGGAAACTACGGACGGACAACGGCTTCCGCGCGGAGTGGGTGTCCTACGCGGCCGAGGTCGAGCAGGCGACACTCAGTCGGCTGGAGCGGGGTCGGCAGGCGGGGCGCCTGCGCGACGACGTCCCGACCGACGTTCTGCTCAACTACCTCGACCTCGTGCTCGACGGCCTGATCACGCGGTTGGCCACCGGCCAGCCCACCGACGATCTGCACGCGGTGCTCGACCTCGTCGAGGAGTCCGTGCGCGCACACGACTGACCTCAGTCCGGGGCCAGCAGGGACACGACCTCGTCGATCGAACGGTTCGCCGACAACCGGTAGGCCCGCACCGCCTCATCGCCGGTCAGCTGGACAACGGGATCGGCTCTCGTACCTCTCGTCGTCCAGCGTGGCGATCCGGCCACCCCTGATCCCATCGGCCGCAGCTCCGGCACCGGCAAACGGGGGTCGTTCGGGACCGGCGTGAGTCCCTGCACCTGTCGCATACGCATTCCGACGGCCGCGACCAGCCAGCACTCGGCGACGCCGACGGGTCGGATCGACGACAGGACCTGATTCGCCCCGTCGAAGGTCATGGTCATGGTGTCGGCGCGCTGTACCCGCCACATCGAGCCGACCAGGTCGAACCGTGCCATCCGGTCGTTGTGCAGATCGAACTCCGCACCGAAGCCGCGCAGCGCCGCGGTGCACTCGCCGGTCAGATACCTTGTCGCCGAATCGCGTTCGCGGCGACGCTCGTCCTCCTCGCGTCGCCGATCACCGATCGGGCGGTACTCGCGTTCGAGGGCGCCCCGGTCCGCCGCGGCCCCCTCGGCGAGGCGCCGATGCAGCCACGCCGGGTCGATCTGCAGGAAATACCGGTAATGAATCCGGCACGGCACGTCGTCCGCGGTCACCGGTCCGTCCCCGACGAGCATCTGCACACCGTGGTCGGCCGACCAGACGGCGGCGACCCGGCCGTCGACGTCGGCCACCCAGGACCAGCCCCGAGAACGGATCTCGGGCGCCGCCGCGGCGAGGACGACACTCAGCGCCGTACCCGGCTCCACAAGGAGTGAGTGTGCGTGGGAAGCGACGTCATCCCCCATCGCCACGCTGTCGCGGTCCACCTCGATCTGCAGCGCAGCCGTCACACCCCGGAGCCTAACGTCCCGCGGCCCCGGCCGACTCGCCGATCGCGCACCGCGCCGGACGGCAACACCTTCGCCACGACGACCACCCCGGACAAACGCGCCGCGTGGTTCGGCAGCCCCGCCGGTGCGAGCGCGGCGAGCGGCATCCCGGTGGAGCCGTATCCCGGCGTGCTCGACCATGTGATGGGCAACGGCGTCGAGGCCGTGTACGGCGCAGGCGTCGGCGGCGGGTCGCTCGTGTTCGGCTCCTTCACGCCCGTCCCCCGCCGACAGGACTTCGAGCACATCTTCCCGGCGGCCGCCGACTACGCGCAGCTCGCCCAGACCTACTTCCCGCGCGCGAAGGCCGGGCTCGGCGTCTCGCCGCTGCCCGCGGACGTCCTCGCGCACCCCAAGTACGTCGGGGCCCGGTCCTGGCTGAAGGTGATCGAGCGCTACGGCGCGTCACCGCACTTCTTCGACTTCGCCATCGACTGGGACATCGTCCGCGACGAACTGGCCGGCCGGGCCACCCCGTCGGTGACCGCGGGCGAACTGAGCTACGGCGTCAACAGCGGCGCCAAGAAGTCTCTCGACCGCAGCTACCTCCTCGCCGCCGAACGGACCGGCAACGTCACCGTCAAGCCGATGCACGAGGTCTTCGACATCCGGCCTCGCTCGCGCCGCGCCGGATTCGTCGTCACCGCACGGGTTCTCGACGAGCAGGGCCGCACGGTACGCACCGTGACCACCGAGGCCGATCACCTCTTCATGGCCGCGGGCTCCTTCCACACCACCCGGCTGCTCGTCGAAGCGCGCGCGCAGGGGCGCCTGCCGCGACTGTCACCGCGCATCGGTGACGGCTTCGGCGTGAACGGCGACTTCCTCACCATCCGGGCGAACCCCCGCGAGGATTTCGGCGCCGTCCAGGGCGGACCGGGCTACGCACGGATCTACGAGGACAACCTGCCCGGCGGACCGGTCTCGATGGTCTATCAGGCCACCCCGCTGCCGGCACCGCTCGGCAAGGCCGCGACCACCCACCTCGTGCAGGCCCACACCGACGAACGCGGCACGATCGACTACGACCATCGCACCCGGCGGGCGCAGCTGAACTACCCCCACCCCGCCGACCGCAACGACCTCGACCGCCGGAGCAACGCCTTCATCAAGCGTTTCCACGAACGCACCGAGGGCCGTTTCGGCTTCGCCGCCAACGGAACCCACGTGTCGTCTCGCGCGCTCGGATTCGGTTCCGCGAGTACCTATCACGGGCTCGGCGGCGTCGTCATGGGTGCCGCGGCCGACGCTGACGGCGGAATCCGGGGCTACGACAACCTGTGGGTCGTCGACGGTTCCTTCGTACCCGGGGCAGTCGGCCTGGTGAATCCCGCGCTGACGATCACCGCGCTCGCGGAGCGAACCATGGACAGGTTTCTCGCGACGCACTGAGGAACTGCGAAATCGGACACGACGCTAGGGTACTGTGACTCGCAACACCCCGAACGAGCGTTAGATACGGTCGTTCGGGGTGGCCATCCCTTCGTCACGAGGAGCGTCACTCTTGTTTCCTGGAGTCTTCGCGAAATCCACCCCCGACAAGCCGGCCGTCATCCGGGCCGCCACCGGCGAGGTACTGACCTACCGACAACTGGACGAGAACTCGACCCGGCTCGCCAACTACCTCGACTCCCTCGGACTCCGACGCGGCGACAACATCGCCGTGGTCTCCGCCAACGACTTCCACGTCTTCGAGGTGTACTGGGCGGCCCTGCGCAGCGGTCTGTACGTGACCGCGGTCAACCACCACCTCACCGCGGCGGAGACCAACTACATTCTCTCCGACTGCAACGCGCAGGTCCTGTTCGCCGGCGCCTCGGTCGTCGAGGCCGTGTCGGCCGCCGGCGAGATCGAGGCCCTTGCCGGCCCGGGTCGCCGCATCGTGTGGGGTGGCGATCTCGACGGCTTCGAGAGTTACGACAAGGTCCTGGCCAATGCGTCGGCAGAGCCCCGCACCGACCAGCCGCGCGGCACCGACATGCTCTACTCCTCCGGGACCACCGGCCGTCCGAAGGGCATCAAGACACCGATGCCCGAAGGGCAGGTCGACCAGGTGCCCGACGCCTACACCGCGATCTTCGCACCCATGTACGGCTACGACGACTCCGCGGTCTACCTCTCCCCCGCGCCGCTGTATCACGCGGCGCCGCTGCGCTATTGCGGGATGACCAACTCGGTCGGCGGGACCGTCGTCATGATGGACCGGTTCGATCCCGAAGCGGCCCTCGCCGCCATCGAGAAGTACCGCGTGACCCACAGCCAGTGGGTGCCCACCATGTTCATCCGGATGCTGAAGCTGCCCGCGGACGTCCGCTCCAAGTACGACGTCAGCAGCATGAAGATCGCCGTCCACGCGGCCGCGCCCTGCCCGATCGAGGTGAAGCGGGCGATGATCGAGTGGTGGGGCCCGGTCATCCACGAGTACTACGCATCGACCGAGGCCGCCGGCGCGACGTTCATCGGCCCGCAGGAGGCGCTCGATCATCCCGGCTCGGTGGGCAAACCGCTGCTCGGCGTGGTCCACATCTGCGACGAGGACGGCAAGGAACTCCCGACCGGCGAGGTCGGCCAGGTCTTCTTCGAACGCGAGGACGTGGCGTTCCAGTACCACAACGACCCCGACAAGACCCGCAAGGCCCAGCACCCCGAACACGAGAACTGGTCCACCACAGGGGATGTCGGATACGTCGACGACGAGGGCTATCTGTATCTGACCGACCGCAAGGCGTTCATGATCATCTCCGGCGGCGTCAACATCTACCCGCAGGAGGCCGAGAACGTCCTCATCAATCACCCGGCGGTGTTCGACGTCGCGGTGATCGGTGTCCCCGACCCCGACCTCGGCGAGGTCGCGAAGGCCTGCGTGCAGCTGGCCGACGGCCACGAACCCACCGATCGGCTCGCCGAGCAGCTGATCGCGTTCACCACCGAGAACATCGCGGCCTACAAGGCGCCCCGGTCGGTCGACTTCGTCGACGACCTGCCGCGCACGCCCACCGGGAAGCTCGTGAAAGGCGATCTGCGCAAGCGGTATTGGCCGGAGGCCTGACACCCCACCCCCTGCCGCCGAACGTTAGCTTACGCTAAGCTAACTCACACTGAGTTGGTCCGGTTACGGACACCGGCGAATCGGCCGGTGCCGCACCGCTGTTCGGAGCTGGGGAATGCAGGGTTTGGACGCGGTAGGCGGGCTTGTGCCCGATGACGATCCGGGACGGGCGGCCGTGCCGGTGGCCGACCTCCTCGTCGCGCGACTCGTCGATGCGGGGGTGCGGACCGTCTTCGGCGTTCACGGGGCCAACATCGAAGACGTCTTCGACGCGGCGGTGCGGCACCCGCTGCTCACCCCGGTCGTCGCGAAACACGAGTTCGGTGCCGGCGCGATGGCCGATGGGCACGCACGGCTCACCGCCGAGCCGACCGCGGTCCTGACGACGTCGGGTGGCGGTGCGCTGAACGTCATCCCGGCGCTGGGCGAGGCCTATGACAGCCGCGTACCCCTGCTCGCCGTGATCGGTTCGGCGCCGACCGCCGCGGTGGGGCGCGGTGGCTTCCAGGACATGCTCGACCCGCCGGACACCGTGGACCTGCGTGCCGTGGTGTCCGGCGTCGTCGGATTCTGCGGGCTCGTCGACGAGTCGGCTCGTCTCGATCAGGTCCTCGACGAGGCGTTCGCCACCCTCGCACGAGGTCTGCCGGCCGCGGTGATCCTGCCCAAAGACGTGCAGTCCTCACCCGGGTACGCCACACCGTCGCGTTCGGGCGCACCGACCGAACTCCGGTCGATGCCCCCGTCGGTCGTCGACGAACTCGCCGACCGACTCGTCGGGGTGGCGCGCGACGGCGGGTCGGTGTGCATCTGGGCGGGCGAGGAGGCATCGCGGCTCGGATTGCACAGTGCCGTCGAGGATCTCGCGGACCTCCTCGGCGCCGGGGTCGTGGTCTCACCGGGCGGTCGCGACATCGGCCGCGGGTCCTGCTCCGGCGTCACCGGGGTGATGGGGCACCCGTCGGCCCATCGGGCCGTGCGGGAATCACAGCTGATCCTGGTGATCGGCTGCCGCATGTCGATGACCGATCGCGCCGGCCTCGACGACGCCCTCGCGGCGATCCCGGTCGTGCATCTCGGCAGCGCGCCGCCGCGCACCCCGGCCGACGTCGAGCACATCGGGACGGCACGTCTCACCGAGACCATCGGTGCGCTCCAGCGGTCGCTCGCCGACCGGCTCCCCGGACGCCGCCCACCCCGGGTCCACCCGCTCGACCACCTGTCCGTCGCACCCTCGGCTCACGCCCTCGGGATGCGCGACGTGCTCGTCACCATCGGCGCCGCCCTGCCCGCGGGGTGCGCGGTGTTCGCCGACGCCGGGAACACCGGCGCGGCGGCGATCCACCATCTCCCGTTCGGCGACGGGCGGTTTGTCGTCGCATTGGGCATGGGCGGGATGGGATGGGGCATCGCGGCGGGGATCGGGTCCGCGATCGCCGCGCGGGACATCCGTCCGGACGGTCGGGTCGTCGTCATCGCCGGTGACGGCTCGTTCCTCATGCACGGCATGGAGATCCACACCGCGATCGAACACGATGCGCCGATCACCCTCATCGTGCTCAACAACGACGCACATGGCATGTGTGTCACGCGGGAGGCCCGATTCTTCCCCGGCGCGCCGAGCGTCAACCGGTTCCGCCACACCGACATCGCGGGCGGGCTGGCCGCGATGTTCGCCGGCCTCCCGGTGCGCACCGCCGGCGATCTCCTCACCCTGCGCTCGGCATGCGACGAACTGTTCTCGCACACCGGACCGAATTGCCTCGTCGTGGATGTGGATCCCGACGAAGAACCCCCGTTCGCCCCACTGATCTCGAGAGGTACCCCATGACCACGCACTCCTCCGCGCTGTCCGATCTCGGGGACACCGCGGCCACGCTCGACGGCGTGGTCCGGGTGGAGACCCACCCCCGTTCCGCCAACACGGCACTCGTCGTCGACAAGGTCCGCTCGGTGTATCCCCATCACCAGGTGTTCGGCGACTTCTGCCCCGTGCAGGGCTACGTCGACGCACCGCCGCGCGAACTGTACGAATGGTTGGCCGACACGCGCTCGCTCGAGGAATGGACCTACAGCACACGAGGTTTCGAGCCGACCGGGTAACCGGACCTGTGGGTCGGATACGACCGTCTGAACGAGGACACCAAGATCTACGTCCGGACCGTGGCGAACGCCGACGCGATGACCGTCGACTATCACTGTGCCTGGGATCAGGGAAAGCACCTCTGGATGATCTACCTGATGCGCGTCGTCGACGCGCAACTCGTTCTCGACCGTCCGGGTTCGGTGGTCCTGTGGAACAACTGCCACCACCCGTTCTACGACGAGAACCCCTTTCCCGAGACCGCTCCGGCCGGTCGGGAGGAGTGGGTCGGCGACCTGTGGGACATGTTCGGTGCCGGACATCAGATCGAACTCGACAACCTCGCCGCCATCGCCGAACACCGCCATCGCCATGGACTTCCGCTGACCCCCGAATGGATGCGCTCATGACCGCCGACGCCCCCGCCGTCTCGCTCGCCGACCTCGCCACCTACCGCCCGGCCGCCCGGGTGCCGGCGGAGTTCTTCGCGCAGTACGCCGAGGACGACGAACTCGCCGGCAACGTCATGTTCCGGGCACCGTCCTTCCGCCACCACGCGGCCGACGGTGAGACGTCGGCGGACATGATCGTCGCCGCCGCACGGCGTCTCGTCGAGCGCCACGGCGACGGATATCTCGACGACGTGGACGTCGTGCTCACCCACAGCCAGCTGCCGGAGGTCCCGGTCCGCGGGTGTGTCGGCGAGGTCGCACACCGCCTCGGCCTCGCCCCGCGAACCGTGCTCGACGTGCACAACGGCGGCTGTGCGGCCTTCGTCCACCTCATCGAGATCGCCGGAGCGCTCCTGCGCGCGAACGGAGGCCGCAAGGCCCTGATCGCGCTGGCGCAGAACAGCGCCGGACAGATCTTCACCCAGGAGCAGGTACGGGTGAAGGCGCAGGCCGCGATACCCGGTGACGGCGCGGCCGTGGCGATCCTGACTCTCGGCGACGCGGGTAACCCGGTGCTGGGGACCGAATGCCGGTCCTTCGGCCAGTTCTCGGCGGACATGACCGCCGTCGCACAGCCGGAACGCAAGTACTGGGAGGCGGGCCCGGGTCAGATCCATGTCGGCTTCACCGAGGCCAAGATCGCGAAAGTACTCGCCCGCGGGAACCGGATGGTCCCGGAAGTGGCTGCGGCGCTTGCGCACCGAATCGGGGTTCGCCCGTCCGATCTGGACCTGCTCGTCACCAACCAGCCCAACCGGATATTCCTGCGCAACTGGCGCGAGGCCCTCGAACTGCCCGAATCGCGACACCCGGACACGTTCGACGACTGCGGGAACCTGTTCGCGGTCGGGATTCCGATGACTCTGGACGCGGCGATCGACGACGGGCGCGTGCGTCCCGGTGACATCGTGATGATGTCGGCGTTCGCCCATGCCGGCGACTTCGCCGCTGCCGGAGCGATCCGGTGGAGTGGGCGTTCGTGACGGTTCTGCTGCCGGCTCCGACAACCGAGCGCGCCACGGACCTCGCCGGCGTGCGCACCGACGTCGTCGTGCGATGCGACCGGAACGAGTCCGCCTATCCCCCGTTGCCCGCGGTCGTGTCCGCGCTGCGCGACACGGCGGCATCGGCCCACCGCTACCCGTCGTTTCGTCCCGACGGTCTGCGCGCGACGATCGCCGAGCACACCGGTGTCGAGGCAGCGCACATCAGCGTCGGCGCCGGGGCGACGGCCGTACTCTCCGCGATCCTGCAGGACTCGGCTGCACGGGCCCGGGCCAGGGGTCGTACCGGACCGCGGATCGTCACCCCCGCACCGACATTCGAGGGTTTCGCGCTGCTCGCCGAGATGATCGGGCTCGGAATCGGCATCACCCCGCTGCTCGACGACGGGCGTCCCGATGTCGGTGCGCTCGCCGCGGCCGCGGGTTCGGACACCGCGGCCGTCATCGTCTGCAGCCCGCACAACCCGACCGGATCGGTCCTCTCCGACACGGAGATCCGAGATCTGCTCATGGCTGTCGACCCGGCGATCCCGGTGATCCTCGACCAGGCGTACGTCGAGTACTGCCGGAACGCACCCGATGTCCGGACGCTGGTCGACGAGTACCCCAACCTGATCGTGGTGCGAAGCCTCTCCAAAGCCCACGGTCTCGCGGGACTGCGGGTCGGTTATGCGATCGGGTCGGCGACGTCCATCGGCGGTGCCCGCCGTCACGAGGTCCCCTTCTCGATCACCGCGGCCGCCGAACACGCGGCGTCGCTGGCACTTGCCGCGTCCGACGAGCTGGCCGGACGGGTCACGGCGATGCGCCGCGAACGCGATCGAATCGCCGACGCGCTGCGCGACTCGGGCCACCCGGCGCTGCCGAGCGAGGCGAATTTCGTGTTCGTGCCGGGACCCGGCGGCATCGAATTCGGGCGGCGGCTGCGAGACGCGGGGGTCGTCGGCCGGGAGTTCGCCGGACACGGTCACCGGCTGACGGTGCCCGACCGCGCCGGGACCGATCGGGTCCTCGACGCGATCAGGCGAGCTCGATGAGCTCCTGATACTCCTCGCTCCAGTGGTCCTCGGTGCCGTCGGGCAACAGGATCACACGCTGCGGATCGAGCGCGGCGGCGGCGCCCGGATCGTGCGTCACCAGGACGACGGCCCCGGTGTAGCTGCGCAGGGCGTCGAGGACCTGTTCGCGCGAGATCGGGTCGAGGTTGTTGGTCGGCTCGTCGAGGAGCAAGACGTTCGCCGCCGAGGACACCAGCCCGGCCAGCGTGAGCCGGGTCTTCTCACCGCCGGACAGCGTGCCGGCCGGCTGATCGAGCTGGGCGCCGCTGAACATGAACGCGCCCAACAGGCCTCGGAGGTCCTGCTCGCCCGCGTCGGGTGCCGCGTGCCGGATGTTCTCCCACACCGACGCCCGGTCGTCGAGGGTGTCGTGTTCCTGCGCGAAGTAGCCGATCTTCAGACCGAATCCCGGCTCGATCGACCCTGTGTCCGGCTTCTCCACTCCGGCAAGCATTCTCAGCAGCGTCGTCTTGCCCGCGCCGTTGAGGCCGAGGACGACGACGCGACTGCCCTTGTCGATCGCGAGGTCCACCCCGGTGAAGATCTCCAGCGAGCCGTAGCTCTTCGAGAGTCCGGACGTCATCAACGGTGTCTTGCCGCATGCGGCCGGTTCGGGGAACCGGATCCGCGCGGTGCGGTCGGCCACCCGCTCCTCGTCGAGGGCGTCGATCATCCGCTCCGCGCGCTTGAGCATGTTCTGCGCGGCGGTCGCCTTGGTCGCCTTGGCACCGAGCTTCGCGGCCTGCGCGCGCAGGGCGGACGCCTTCTTCTCGGCATTGGCCCGTTCGCGACGACGGCGCTGCTCGTCGGTCGCCCGGGCATCGAGGTACCGCTTCCAGCTCATGTTGTAGATGTCGGCCTCACCGCGCACCGCGTCGAGGAACCACACCCGGTTCACCACGTCGGCCAGCAGGTCTACATCGTGACTGATCACGACGAGACCCCCCTCGTGGTTCTGCAGGAAGCTGCGGAGCCAGGCGATCGAGTCGGCGTCGAGGTGGTTGGTCGGTTCGTCGAGCAGGAGGGTGGTGTCGGATTTCCCCGAACCGTCGGACGCCGCGAACAGGATGCGTGCGAGCTCGATCCGTCGGCGCTGACCGCCGGAGAGTGTCCGCAGCGGCTGCTCGAGAACCCGATCGGGCAGACCCAGGCTGTTGCAGATCCGCGCGGCCTCGGATTCGGCGACGTATCCGCCGAGGGCGGCGAAGCGCTCTTCGAGGCGGCCGTACCGCGCCACGGCCTTGTCCCGCAGCTTGTCGTCGGCGGCCTCGGCCATCTGCGCCTGCTGCTTCTCCATGTCGCGCAGGATCTCGTCGAGACCCCGCGCGGAGAGCACCCGGTCCTTGGCCAGGACGTCGAGGTCGCCCTCTTTGGGGTCCTGCGGGAGGTAACCGAGTTCACCGGACCGGCGGATCGATCCCGCGTAGGGTTCGGTCTCGCCGGCCAGGATGCGCAGCGTGGTGGTCTTGCCGGCACCGTTGCGGCCCACGAGGCCGATCCGGTCGCCGGGCTGGATGCGTAAGGCGTCGCCGGGCGCCGCCAACAGGGTCCGAGCGCCCGCTCGTACCTCCAGGTCGGTCGCGGTGATCACGACGGTCGATTCTACCGGTGCCGCGCCACTGCTTTTCCCACGTGCGGACCCCGGCGCCGTGCGGCCGAGTCGACCACCCCCGTCACGGTGGACCGATACGGTGTGGGACGTGACGCACTCCACAACGATTCCGCAGAACTTCCCGCAGTCCTCCGACCTGACCGGCCGGTCCGCGCTCGTCACCGGTGCCAGTCGCGGCATCGGTGAGGCGATCGCGACGGAACTGGCCCGACGAGGTGCCTCGGTCGTCATCACGAGCCGGAAGGCCGAGCCACTCGAGGAGGCGGCCGGCCGGATCCGGACGGCGGTGCCCGGAGCAACGGTCTCGGCGTGTGCGGGCAACACCGGCGACGCCGACGACCGGACGGCCGCCGTGGCCGCGGCCGTCGCACAGGGCGGCGGAATCCACATCCTGGTCAACAACACCGGGATCGCGCCGCTGGCCGGCCCGCTGATGGGGGCAGACCTCGCCGCGTACCGCAAGACGTTCGACACCAACGTCGTCGCCGCGCTCGGGTTCGTCCAGGAGGCCTACCGGGCGGGCATGAAGGACACCGGCGGGTCGGTCGTCAACATCTCGTCGGTCGCGGGCCTGCGGTCGACGGGCGTGATCGCGGCGTACGGCACGTCGAAGGCGGCGCTGATCCGCCTGACCGCCGAGCTCGCCTGGGAACTCGGACCGAACATCCGGGTCAACGCGATCGCCCCCTCGATCGTCCGGACGAAGTTCGCATCCGTGTTCACCGAGGGCGACAACGAGGCACGCGCGGCGAACTCGTACCCGATGAAGCGGATCGGGGAACCCGAGGACGTCGCCCGGGCGGTCGCCTTCCTCGCGAGCGACGAGTCGGCGTGGATCACCGGCGAGACCCTGGCCGTCGACGGTGGCATGCTCGCCACCGGCGGTTCGTGACGTCCCAGCCCGACGACGCGTCACCGTCCGGATCGTCGCCCGCGCCGAAGGACAGGATGTGAGTTCCGGAGTCATCGTCGCGGGGGCCGGGCCGGCCGGCCGCGCCCTCGTCCACCGCCTGGCCCGTGCCGGCGTACCGGTCACCCTGGTCGATCCGTCTCCCGACCGGGTCTGGCGGTCCACGTTCGCCTGCTGGTCCGACGAATTACCCGACTGGGTCGACCCGTCCGCCGTCGCCGCCCGGACCGAGCGCATCGGGATCGCGGGCCGCGAACTCGAGGAGGTGGCCCGCGGGTACACCGTCTTCGACACCCCCGGTCTGCAACGGTCACTGACCCTCGACGGGGTTCCGACCCGTTCCGCTCGGGTGGTCGAGATCGACCGCGCGCGTGTGCATCTCGATGACGGTTCAGTCCTGACCGGCGATGCCGTGGTCGACTGTCGCGGTGCGCTCCCCCACGACGCACCTCGACAGACCGCGTACGGGATCGTCGTCGACGCAGAGGTGGCCGCACCCGTGCTGGACGGGCACGAGGCACTGCTCATGGACTGGCGGGGTGGCGCGACAGACCGCCGGGCGCTGCCGTCCTTTTTGTATGTCGTGCCGCTCGGCGGGGGCGAGTACCTCCTCGAGGAGACCTGTCTCGCCGGGCATCCCGCCCTCGGTCTCGACGAACTCGAACGCCGCCTGGCCGCGCGGCTCGGCGGGATGCCGTCGGGGATCCGGCGGGTCGAGCACGTCGACTTCCCGCTGACCGGCTCATCACCACACCCCTGGCGCGATCCCGTTTTCCGGTTCGGCGCCGCAGGCGGATTCAAGAACCCGACGACCGGCTACAGCGTGGCGACGTCGCTGATGTGCACGGACGCGGTCGTGGCGGCGCTCGCAGCAGGCCGCGACCCCGCCGCGGATCTGTGGCCGCCGTCCACCCGTGCGGTGCACAACCTGCGTCTTCGTGGGCTCAGCGCGCTGCTGGGGCTCAGTCCGTCGCAGACGGTCGCCTTCTTCGAGGCGTTCTTCACGATGCCCGTTGCCGCACAACGCACTTACCTGAGCAAGCGGGACGATCTGACCGGCACGATGAGCGCGATGACCAGGGTCATCGCTGCGGTCGACATGCGTACTCGCGTCGTGGTGGCACGGGGCGCGATGTCCACCCCGGCGTGGGCCGGCGACGCCGGCTGATCAGCGCCGCAGCACTCGCCACCGCCGGATCATGTCGTCGACATCGACTGTGTGCGCGACGACACTGTGCGGCAACGCCATCTGGCGGGAGGCGAGATGTGCCTCTCGCACACGGCGATTGAAGTCGACGAGGATGTCGCGGACCGCGTCCACGTCGGCGATGTGGCGCAGCGACTCCGGGAAATCCTGTGCCTCCCGGCGCAACAGCAGCGGCGCGGGGAGCAACGCCGACGAGTCGAGGTTCTCCTCGCGGATCTTGCGTTTGACCCACCAGTCGGGATCGTCGCTGTCGGTCAGATCCAACGGCTTCCCCGCGCCCGGCAGGTTGTCGAACTCGCCGCGTTCGGTGGCCTCGCGGATCATCCGCTCGACCCGCGACTCGAAACGCCTCATGCGATCAACTCCCCGCACGGAAGTGCCCTACCGACGAACAAGCGCCGGACCCGGTCGTCGATCATGACCGGGGCCGGCGCAGTGGTGTGTCCGATCGTCGGTCAGACGGTGAAGCCGAGGGCGCGGAGCTGCTCGCGACCGTCGTCGGTGATCTTGTCGGGGCCCCACGGCGGCAGCCAGACCCAGTTGATCTCCATGTCGGTGCACAGACCGCTGGAGACCAGCGCACCGCGCGACTGATCCTCGATCACGTCGGTCAGCGGACAGGCCGCCGAGGTGAGGGTCATGTCGATCTTCGCGACCGCGTCGTCGGTCACCTCGATGCCGTAGACCAAACCGAGGTCGACGACGTTGATCCCCAGTTCGGGGTCGACCACGTCGCGCATCGCCTCCTCGACGTCCTCGATGGCCGGCAGCGACGTCGCGGGCGCGGCGGGTGTCCCCGTCACGCCGGTGTCGGTGGCCGCGGTCGTCGGTGTGTCCGTGGTGGCTGTGTCGTCACTCATGCTGTCTCCGCTCGTGTCTCGTGGCTGTCCATCGTCTGCGCGAGTGCGTCCTTGAAGGCCATCCAGCCCAGGAGCGCGCATTTGACGCGTGCCGGGTATTTGCTCACCCCGGCGAAGGCGATCCCGTCGCCGATGACGTCCTCGTCGCCGGCGTCCTTGCCGCGGGAGGTCATCATCGCGTTGAACGACTCGACGGTGGCCAGTGCTTCCCCGACCGGCCGGCCGACGATGAGGTCGTGCAACACCGACGTCGACGCCTGCGAGATCGAGCATCCCTGCCCGTCGTAGGACACGTCGTCGATGCTCGAACCGTCGTCGGAGACCGCCACGCGCAGGGTGACCTCGTCACCACAGGTCGGGTTGACGTGGTGGACCTCGGCACCGAACGGTTCACGGAGTCCGCGCCCGTGTGGGTGTTTGTAGTGGTCCAGGATCACTTCCTGGTACATCTGTTCCATCCGCATGGCTCAGACCGTCCCGAAGAACTTCTGCGCCGTGACGATCGCGGCGGCGAGCGCATCGACCTCGGCGAACGTGTTGTACGCGGCGAACGACGCACGTGCGGTGGCGGCGACGCCGAAGCGCCGGTGCAGCGGCCACGTGCAGTGGTGACCCACCCGGATGGCCACGCCCTCGTCGTCGAGGATCTGCCCGAGATCGTGGGCGTGGATGCCGTCGACGAGGAAGGCCACGGCGCCGCCGCGGTTCTCCGGGGTCGACGGCCCGATGATCCGCAGGCCCTCGATGTCGCCGAGATGCTCCAGCGCCCGCGCGGTCAGCGCATGCTCATGCGCGGCGACGGCGTCCATGCCGAGAACGGTCAGGTAACGCACCGCGGCACCGAGTCCGACGACCTGCGAGGTCATCGGCACGCCCGCCTCGAACCGTTGCGGCGGCGGGGCGTAGGTCGACCCCTCCATGGTCACGGTCTCGATCATCGAGCCGCCGGTGATGAACGGCGGCAACGCATTCAGCAGATCGGACTTGCCGTACAGCGCTCCGACGCCACTGGGCCCGAACATCTTGTGCCCGGAGAAGGCGGCGAAGTCGACGTCGAGTGCACGGAAGTCGACCGGCATGTGCGGCACCGACTGGCAGGCGTCCAGCACGACGAGTGCGCCGACCGCGCGTGCGCGCGAGACCAGCTCGGCCACATCGGCGACCGCACCGGTCACATTCGATTGATGGGTGAACGAGACGACCTTCACCGACTCGTCGAGGGTCAGCGAATCCAGGTCGATCCGGCCCTCGTCGGTGACCCCGAACCAGCGGAGCGTCGCGCCCGTGCGGCCGCAGAGCTCCTGCCACGGAACGAGATTGGCGTGATGCTCCAGCTCGGTGATGACGACGGTGTCGCCGGGCCCGAGCGCCGAACCCCCGAGGACGTCCGCGGACCGCGGGTCGCCGAGGGTGTAGGTCACGAGGTTGAGTGCCTCGGTCGCGTTCTTGGTGAACACGAGCTCGTCGGCGGACGCCCCCACGAACGCCGCGATGACCTCCCGGGCGTCCTCATACGCATCGGTCGCCTCCTCGGCGAGCTGGTGCGCGCCGCGATGCACCGCCGCGTTGTGGTGCGTGAGGAAGTACCGTTCGGCGTCGAGCACCTGGACCGGACGCTGCGAGGTCGCCCCGGAATCCAGGTACACCAGCGGCTTTCCGTCGCGCACGGTGCGCGAGAGGATCGGGAAGTCGGCGCGCAGCGAATCGACGTCCAGGGCGGTGGAAACCTCTGTCGAGAGTGTCACCTGGTACACCTCCTGTGCTGGTCGGCTCGGATCGGTCGGGCGGTCTCAGCCGGCCTTGGCAGCCGAGGTGAAACGCTCGTAACCCTTCTCCTCGAGCTCGTCGGCGAGTTCGGGACCGGCGGATTCGACGACGCGACCATTGACGAAGACGTGCACGAACTCCGGCTTGATGTAGCGGAGGATGCGCGTGTAGTGCGTGATCAGCAGGATCCCGCCGTTGTCGCGCTCCTTGTAGCGATTCACGCCCTCGCTGACCACCCGCAGGGCGTCGACGTCGAGGCCGGAGTCGGTCTCGTCGAGGATCGCGATCCGCGGCTTGAGCAGATCGAGCTGGAGGATCTCGTGACGCTTCTTCTCACCGCCGGAGAAACCCTCGTTGACACTGCGCTCGGAGAACGACGGATCGATGTCGAGCGAGGTCATCGCCTCCTTGGTCTCCTTGACCCAGTGCCGCAGCTTCGGCGCCTCACCGCGCACGGCGGTGGCGGCGGTCCGCAGGAAGTTCGACATCGAGACGCCGGGCACCTCGACGGGGTACTGCATGGCGAGGAACAGCCCGGCACGGGCGCGCTCGTCGACGCTCATCTCCAGGACGTCCTCACCGTCGAGGGTGATCGACCCCGAGGTCACCTCGTACTTGGGGTGGCCGGCGATGGCGTAGGACAGCGTCGACTTGCCGGAACCGTTGGGGCCCATGATCGCGTGCGTCTCCCCCGACTTCACGGTCAGGTCGACACCCTTGAGGATGTGGATGGGCTCGGCGTCGGCGTCGGTCTGCGCGACATCGACGTGCAGGTCACGGATTTCCAGTGTGGTCATAGTCTCAGGATTTCTTTCTCCGGGCTGGGAAGTTCGGATGGCGAGGGTGATCGGCGGTCAGGCGCCGGCGAGTTCGAGTTCCTGCTCGACCGCCGCCGAGAGACGCTCGCGCAGCTCGGGCACACCGATCTTGGCGATCACCTCGCCGAAGAAGCCGCGGATGACGAGGCGTCGGGCCTGGTCCTCGGGGATGCCGCGGGCCTGCAGGTAGAACAGTTGCTCGTCGTCGAAACGACCGGTGGCGCTGGCGTGTCCGGCACCGACGATCTCGCCGGTCTCGATCTCGAGGTTCGGCACCGAGTCGGCACGCGCGTTGTCGGTGAGCACCAGGTTGCGGTTGAGCTCGAAGGTGTCGGTGCCCTCGGCCTCGGCGCGGATCAGCACGTCGCCGACCCACACGGTGTGGGCCTCACGGCTGCGATCGCCGGAGACGTCGCCCTGCAGCGCGCCCTTGTAGACGACGTTCGAGCGGCAGTGCGGCTGGCTGTGGTCGACGAGGAGTCGCTGCTCGAGATGCTGGCCGGCGTCGGCGAAGTACAGACCCCACATCTCGACATCGCCACCGGGCGCGTCGTAGTGGACGATCGGCGACAGCCGAACCAGGTTGCCGCCGAAGCTGATCGCGAAGTGGCGGACCACGGAGTCACGGCCGGCGCGCACGTGATGCGTCGCGACGTGGACGGCGTCGTCCTCCCAGTCGTGGATGTTCACGACGGTCAGTGCGGCACTGTCGCCGACGACGAATTCGACGTTCTCCGCGAACGTGCCGCTGCCCTTCTGATCGAGGACGACGACGGCGCGCGCGAACGCCTCGAGCCGGATCTGGGTGTGGCCGAAGGCGGTCTCGCCCTCGCCGGGGCCGGTGACCGTGACGGTGACCGGCTCGGCGAGCTCGACCTCGCGGCCGACGGTCACCACGGTCGCCTGCGTGAACGACGAATACGCCTGCGCGGCAACACGGTCGAACGGCACGCCGCCCTCGCCGAGGCGCTTGTCGTCGCGACCGACGGTCTCGACCTCGACGCCCTCGGACGCTCCGGTCACTTCCACGGTCGCCTCGCCGGACCGCTGCGCGGACCCATCGTGCAACCCGCGGAGACGACGGAACGGGGTGAACCGCCACGCCTCCTCGCGGGGACTCGGCACCTCGAAGGCGTCGACGTCGAACGAGGTGAACATCTCGCCCTTGTTGACGACGGGCGCCGCCGAGCCGGGAGTGGTCACGGGCAATGTGGGATCGGCCATCAGCCGACAGCTCCTTCCATCTGGAGCTCGATCAGGCGGTTGAGCTCGAGCGCGTATTCCATCGGGAGTTCCTTGGCGATCGGCTCGACGAAGCCGCGGACCACCATGGCCATCGCCTCGTCCTCGGTCAGACCGCGACTCATCAGGTAGAAGAGCTGATCGTCGCTGACCTTCGAGACGGTCGCCTCGTGGCCCATCGTCACGTCGTCCTCGCGGATGTCGACGTACGGGTAGGTGTCGCTGCGCGAGATGGTGTCCACCAGCAGCGCATCGCATTTCACCGTCGACCGGCTGCCGTGCGCACCGTTGTTGATCTTGATCAGACCGCGGTACGACGCCCGGCCACCGCCACGGGCCACCGACTTGGAGACGATGTTGCTCGAGGTGTTCGGCGCGAGGTGGACCATCTTGGAACCGGTGTCCTGGTGCTGGCCCTCACCCGCGAACGCGACCGAGAGGACCTCGCCCTTGGCGTGCTCGCCGGTCAGCCAGACCGCCGGGTACTTCATGGTGACCTTGGAACCGATGTTGCCGTCGATCCACTCCATGGTCGCGCCGGCCTCGGCCTTCGCGCGCTTGGTCACCAGGTTGTAGACGTTGTTCGACCAGTTCTGGATGGTCGTGTAGCGGCAGCGGCCGCCCTTCTTCACGATGATCTCGACGACCGCGGAGTGCAGCGAGTCCGTCTTGTAGATCGGCGCGGTACAGCCCTCGACGTAGTGCACATAGGCACCCTCGTCGACGATGATCAGCGTGCGCTCGAACTGGCCCATGTTCTCGGTGTTGATCCGGAAGTAGGCCTGCAGCGGGATGTCGACGTGGACACCCGGCGGCACGTAGATGAAGGACCCACCCGACCACACCGCGGTGTTGAGCGCGGAGAACTTGTTGTCGCCCGCCGGGATGACGGTCCCGAAGTACTGCTGGAAGATCTCCGGGTGCTCCTTGAGCGCGGTGTCGGTGTCGAGGAAGATCACGCCCTGCTTCTCGAGGTCCTCACGGATCGAGTGGTAGACGACCTCGGACTCGTACTGCGCCGCGACACCGGAGACGAGACGCTGCTTCTCCGCCTCGGGGATGCCGAGCTTGTCGTAGGTGTTCTTGATGTCCTCGGGCAGGTCGTCCCACGTGGCGGCCTGCTTCTCGCTGGAGCGCACGAAGTACTTGATGTTGTCGAAGTCGATGCCCTCGAGCCCCGCACCCCAGCCCGGCATGGGCTTCTTGTCGAAGATCTTGAGGGCCTTGAGGCGCTGCTCGAGCATCCACTCGGGCTCGCTCTTCTTCGCCGAGATGTCGGCGACGACCGCCGGGGACAGTCCGCGCTTGGCGCTCGCGCCCGCGACGTCGGAATCGGCCCAGCCGTAGCCGTACTTGCCGAGGGCGGCGATCGTCTCCTCTTGGGTGAGGGGCGCCGCTGGGGTCGGGGTGGCCGGATCGGTGACAGTCATCGCGTGGCCTTTCGGGTTGTCGGGGCGGTCGGTGTCTGATTCGGGGTGGCGCGGGACGATACGGGCTGCGTATCGGGGTCCGCGACGGCCCCGGGTCGGTCTTCGGTGGTCCCACCCGGCGGTGGGTGGATCGGCACATGGGTGGTGCAGGCGCAGTCACCGTTGGCGATGGTCGCCAGTCGCTGCACGTGCGTGCCGAGGAGTTCGGTGAAGACCGCGGTCTCCGCCTCACACAGCTCCGGGAACTCGGTGGCGACGTGCGCCACCGGGCAATGGTGCTGGCAGATCTGCATGCCGGTCCCGACCTGACGCGTGTTGGTCGAGTACCCCGCGCTGGTGAGCGCGTCGGCGATCTCGTCGACCGTGTCGGCGACGGTCACCGGGCCGGTGCTGGGACGGACGCCGGCCACGATGCGTTCGACGCGCTCGCGGGCGAACTCGGCGACCGCGTCGGTGCCGCCGAGATCACGCAGCTTACGCATCGCCGCACCAGCCAGGTCGTCGTACGCGTGGCGCATCTTGCCGCGTCCGGAAGCGGTGAGCTGGAAGTACTTGGCGGGTCGGCCCCGGCCGCGTTGGCCGAACCCCGGCGAGGCGACCTCGATGTCCCCGGCGCCGGTCAGGGCGTCGAGATGGCGACGCACGCCGGCCGCCGAGATGCCGAGGCGCTCGCCGATATCGCCGGCGGTGAGCGGGCCGTCTTCGACGAGCAGGGTGACCACGGCCTCCCGGGTCTGACCGTCATGGTGCGCGTCGACACCGCCGGTCACTCCGGCACCCGTACCAGCGGAGGGCACGGCGCCGGCACTGCCAGAAGGCAGCACAACATCGTTCCGCATGGTTTTCACAACACGAGTGTGACGTAATTACTTCCCTGCTGCCAGCAAGGGTGCCCTTATCGCAGGGGGTCGAGAGGCCACCACGCCCGGCGATTACAGTCGTCGTGTGCCCGAAACCACAGCTCCGCGCCGCGTGCCGGACTACTTCGGACTCGTCTGGACCCGGTTGGTCGCCCTGCTCGACTATCTCGGACTGCGCAAACAGCGCCCTGCCGCTGCCGGCGCCGAACCCGGCGACTACGGCAAGACCGTGGCCCGCCTACACGACGACGAGCGCGAGGTCGGCCCGCTCAACGCCGAGGAGACCCGCCGGCTCCGCCGGATCAAGCTCTTCGGCGCCACCGGCTCGGTACTGATCCTCATCGGCGCCCTCGGGACCGGTGCGGTACCCGTACTGCAGAACCCCGTTGCCGGGATGCGCGTCCTGTCGTTGCCGTCACGCATGTTCGGCACCGCCCTCGCGCTGTCCATCGGCGGCGCGATCACCCTGGTCGTCGCGTGGTTGTTGCTCGGCCGGTTCGCAGTCGGCCGGTTCAGCGTCGAGGTCCGCCACGGCCGGAGCCCGGAGCGCCGCATGAGCCGCCGCCAGGCCGACCGGACCCTCATGCTGTGGATCGCCCCGATCATCGTGGCGCCGCCGCTGCTGAGCAAGGACATCTACTCGTATCTCGCGCAGAGCGCCATCGCCTTCCGGGGCATGGATCCGTACTCGGTCAGTCCGGTCCGCGGACTCGGCGTGGACCACATTTTGACCAGGTCGGTGCCCAACCTCTGGCGCGACACCCCCGCGCCCTACGGCCCCTTCTTCCTGTGGATCGGCGAGGGCATCACCAAGGTCACCGGCGACAACATCACCGCCGCGATCTTCCTGCACCGCGTCGTCGCACTGATCGGCGTCGCGCTCATCGTCTGGGCACTCCCCCGCCTGGCCCGCCGCTGCGGGGTCTCGTCGGTGGCCGCACTCTGGCTGGGCGCGATGAACCCGCTGGTCATCCTGCATCTCGTCGGGGGCATCCACAACGAGGCCCTCATGCTCGGCCTGATGCTCGTCGGTCTCGAGTTGAGTTTCCGCGCCATCTACGGCGCCGAACGACTCCGCCGACCCGGGACCCTCGTCCCCACCCGAGCGGGCTGGTTGCTCATCGGCGGCGGTGCGGTGCTCGCGGCGTCGGCGATGATCAAGGTCACCTCGATGCTCGCCCTGGGCTTCGTCGGCATCGCCCTGGCCATGCGGTGGGGCGCCACCCTGCCCGTGCTCCGGCACACGCCGATCCGGGAATGGTGGGGTCGCTCCCGGTGGTCGGTGTACATGCTGAGCGCGTCGGCGGCCTTCTACGTGGTGGTCCTGGGCATCGTGATGATGGGGATCTCCCTCGGCACCGGGCTCGGCTTCGGCTGGACGGGCACGTTGTCGACGGGCGAGATCGTCCGCTCGTGGATGTCGATGCCGACCCTGTTGTCGGTGACCACCGGCCGGATCGGCGTCACCCTCGGCCTCGGCGAGCACACGCAGGCGATCCTCGAGGTGGCCCGGCCCATCGGCCAGCTCGTCGCCGCCCTGTTCATCGTCCGGTGGATGCTCGCCACGCTCGGCGGCCGGCTCCACCCACTCGGTGCACTCGGTGTGTCGATGGCCACAGTCGTGCTGTTCTTCCCGTTCGTGCAGGCCTGGTACCTCCTGTGGGCCGTGATCCCGCTGGCCGCGTGGGCCACCGGCGCCTGGTTCCGGATCTCCACGATCGCGGCGTCGGCGATCATCGCCATCGTGGTGATGCCCACGAGTTCCAACACGAGCGGAGTGGTTCTGGCACAAGGACTTCTGGCCGGCGTGATCATGGTCGCGGTTCTCACCGCCCTGTTCTTCGAGGACCGCGCGCCCCGTCGTCGACGCCGCCGCGGGCCCGTGTCGGACGACGACGAGGCCACGGCCGGGTCGGCGTCGGCACGACGATGAGCGCATGCGCCGTGTGCCCGGTCACCGCTTTTCGTCCCTGGGCTCCGAGCGCCTAGTCTGACCAGTGTGCGCAGCACGACCTCTCGGCAGATCAACGACGACGATCGGGTGAACGATCGTCGGCTCCGCGATCCCGGGTCAGCGGCCTCGCCCGGCACCCCGGCCGCCACTGCGGCGGCCGTCGAGGTCCGTGGTCTGGTCAAGCGCTTCGGTGATCGCACCGCGGTCGATCGGCTCGATCTCACCCTCGAACGCGGCGAGATCCTCGCCCTGCTCGGTCCCAACGGCGCGGGCAAGACCACGACCGTCGAGATCTGCGAGGGCTTCACCGCGCCCGACGCCGGCAGCGTCCGCGTCCTGGGTCTCGATCCCATCGCCGACAACGACGCGCTCCGGCGCCGCATCGGCGTCATGCTGCAAGGCGGTGGCGCCTACCCGGGAGCCCGGGCCGAGGAGATGCTGCGCCTGGTGGCCGCGTATTCGGCCGATCCCATCGATCCCGAGTTCCTGCTCGACGCACTCGGGCTGACCGAGGTGCGTCGTACGTCCTACCGACGTCTGTCCGGTGGCCAGCAGCAGCGCCTCGCCCTCGCCTGCGCGGTCGTCAGCCGTCCCGAACTGGTCTTCCTCGACGAACCGACCGCCGGACTCGATGCCCACGCCCGCCTCGTCGTGTGGGAACTCATCGACCGGCTCCGGGCCGACGGAGCATCCGTCCTGCTCACGACCCATCTGATGGACGAGGCCGAGGAACTCGCCGACCACGTCGCGATCATCGATCACGGCCACGTCGTCGCCGACGGGACACCCGCCGACCTCACCAGCACCGGCGCCGAGAACGAACTGCGCTTCACCGCACCACGTGGACTCGACCTGTCGATGCTGGTGCTGGCCCTGCCCGAGGACTACCACTGCACGGAGGCCACCCCCGGCTCGTATCTGGTCATCGGTCCGATGACGCCGCAGGTGCTGGCCACGGTGACCGCCTGGTGCGCCAAGATCAACGTCCTCGCGACCGATCTGCGCGTGGAGACCCGCAGCCTCGAAGACGTCTTCCTCGATCTCACCGGACGGACCCTTCGACCGTGACCTCATCCGCACCCACCGGGCTCCCCCGCCCCGCCGACCGTGCTGCCGGAACATTCCCCGACGGTCTGTTCCGCCCCGCTCCCCGGGCGGCGTCGCTGCCGGCGATGATCGCCGCGCAGAGCGGCCTCGAACTCAAGCTCCTGCTCCGCAACGGCGAGCAGTTGCTCCTCACGATGTTCATCCCGATCACGCTGCTCGTCGGTCTGTGCCTGCTGCCGATCGACACCGGGTTCGGCGACGGCCCCGCCGAGCGGGCGGCGCTGTTCGTCCCGGCGATCCTGACCGTCGCGGTGATGTCGACGGCGTTCACCGGACAGGCGATCGCCGTCGGGTTCGACCGTCGCTACGGCGCGCTGAAACGCCTCGGCGCGACGCCGATACCGCGCTGGGGCATCATCGCCGGCAAGTCGATCGCGGTCCTCGTGGTGGTCGCGCTGCAGTCGGTGATCCTCGGTGGGATCGGCGCCGCGTTCGGCTGGCGACCGAGCCCCGTCGGTCTGCTCATCGGTGCGGTGGTCCTCGCGGTCGGCACCGCGTGCTTCGCGGCTCTCGGGCTGCTGCTCGGCGGCACCTTGAAGGCCGAGGTCGTGCTGGCACTGGCGAACCTGCTGTGGTTCGCGTTCATCGGCCTCGGCAGTCTGGTCGTCGTCGACTCCAACATCCCCGACGCCGTGCACTGGATCGCGCGGTGCATCCCGTCGGGGGCATTGAGCGAGGCGCTCGAGATGGCCTCGGAGGGTTCGTTCGACGCCTTCGGGGTGGGTGTCTTGCTGGTGTGGGCCGCGGTGGCCGGCACCTTGGCGGTGAGGTGGTTCCGATTCCGATGACATCCGATACTTCGAACGCCCCGGCGACGGCCCGGTCGGGCGATCATGCCGCGGCCGCCGGCGACGCGCGCCGGCCGCTGACCGGTCCGTGGCGGTTCGTCCCCGGCTTCGGCCGGCCGACGGCACGATTCGTGCATCGCTGGGCCATCGCCCTGCTCGTCTCGAACGTGGGCATCGTGGCCACCGGCGGCGCCGTGCGCGTGACCGCCTCGGGCCTCGGTTGCCCGACCTGGCCGCGGTGCACCGACGAGTCGTTCGTGCCGCACGGCGAACTGGGCATGCACGGCGCGATCGAGTTCGGCAACCGTCTGCTCACCTTCGTGCTGATCGTCATCGCGATCGCGACCTGGGTCGCCGTCCTGCGGTCGGCCGGAGCGGCGCGCCGGGACAAGTGGCTGGTCACCCTCATCGCGCTCGGTATCCCGTTCCAGGGGGTGATCGGCGGGATCACGGTCCTGACCCAGCTCAACCCGTGGGTCGTCGCGCTGCATTTCCTGCTGTCCATGGCGTTGGTCTCCGCATCCACCGTGCTCGTCTACCGGATGCGTCCGTATCCGACGCCCACCGCGCCCGATGCCGACGCCCCCTCGACCGCCACGCGCCGGCTCGGCATCTACCTCGCCTGGCTTGTCTATCTCGTCACCTGGGGCACGATCTACCTCGGCACGGTCGTGACCGGTTCCGGCCCGCATGCCGGCGATGTGGACGCCCCGCGGAACGGTCTCGACCCCGGCAACGCGACACAGCTGCACGCCGACGCCGTCTTCACCCTCGTCGGGCTCGCGATCGCGGCCCTCGTCTACGCGCGGGTGTTCGCTCGGCCGCAACAGCGCTCGGCAGTGGTGTTCATGCTGCTCCTGCTGCTTCAGGGCCTGATCGGGTTCGTGCAGTTCGCCACGGATCTGCCCATCGCCCTGGTCATCGCGCACATGTTCGGCAGTGCGGTCCTGCTCATCGGCGCCACCTGGCAGCTCCTGATCGCGCGGAACCCGGTCGCCAAGGAATCGGCCACGAAAAAGGCAGACCCGCTGCGCGAGCCTGCCTGATCGAGCTCCGGCCTCAGAGGATGGCGCGGTTGCGCGCACGCGGGAAGCGCTTCTGCCGCGCGACCCAACCCGCCATCTTGCGGTAGTGCGACGTCGACACCGTGGTCTCCGAGGTGAGGTCACGGTCCCACTCGGCGATCTCGAGACCGTCGACGGCGTCGACCACGGCCTGCGCGGTCGCGAGATCGGGCACGACCCGGTCCCCGAGGATGCCGTTGGCGTCGCCGACGAGCGTGATCCGCACACCGGCGTCCCCGATCGCCTGGAGGACGACCTTCGCGCTGCCACCTTCGCGCTCGACGAACTTGCGTACCGAGGCGACGACCTCGGTGGGTGCCTCGACCTTCTGCTGCGTGCCCGACTTCTCGCCGTCGGTGGTGTTCGTCATGGGGGTCAGCATACCGGGGCGATCCCGGCGTGTAGAACGGTGTCGTGCGAGCTATCCAGGTGACCCGCCACGGCGGACCCGACGTCCTGACCTTCGGCAGTGTCGACGATCCCATCCCGGCCGCCGACGAGGTGATCGTCCGGACCGCAGCGGTGGGCGTGAACTTCATCGACACCTATCTGCGCCGGGGCCTGTACCCCTCCACACCGCCCTACATCCCCGGTACCGAGGGCGCGGGCGTCGTCGTCGCGACCGGCTCGGATGTGACGTCGCTGCAGGAAGGTCAGCGGGTGGCGTGGTGTGCGGCCCCCGGTTCGTACGCCGAGCTTGTCGCGGTCCCGGCCTCGAAGGCGGTCCCGGTACCCGACGCGGTCGACGACGCGGTGGCCGGTTCGTCGTTGCTCCGCGGTCTCACCGCGCACTACCTCCTCGACGGGAGTGCTCATCCCCAAGCCGGCAACACGATCCTGGTGCACGCCGGTGGCGGTGGTGTCGGCCTGATCCTCACCCAGCTCGCCAAGCGCCGCGGACTGACGGTCATCACGACGGTCTCGTCCGATGAGAAGGAGGAACTCTCGCGCGCCGCGGGGGCGGATCACGTCCTGCGCTACGGGGAGGACCTGAGTTCCCGCGTCCGTGACCTCACCGACGGACGCGGCGTGCCGGTGGTCTACGACGGCGTCGGCGCGGACACCTTCGAGCAGTCACTGGCGTCGACCGCGGTCCGGGGGATCATCGTGCTCTTCGGGGCGGCGAGCGGGCCGGTTCCGCCGTTCGACCTCCAACGTCTGAACGCGGCGGGGTCGCTGTCGGTGACGCGGCCGACACTGGCGCACTTCACCGACACCGCCGAGGAACTGAACCGCCGGGCCGGCGAGTACTTCGAGGCGATCGTCGACGGCAGTGTCGAGGTGCGCGTCGGCCAGCGTTACCGATTGGCCGATGCGGCTGCCGCACACGCCGACCTGGAGGCACGTGTCACCACGGGTTCGACGGTGCTGTTGCCGGCCGGGACGTGAGCCGCGCTCAGAAGTAGGACGAGATGGTCTGCAGGCCGACGACCGCGTCGATCGCGAGGCCGCAGAACACGATGGCGAGATACTCGTTGGACTGCAGGAACACCTTCAGCGGTGCCACCTCGGCACCGCGCTTGGTGTCGCGGTACAGCTTGGTCACACGCTCCAGGAACCAGCCGCCGGCGGTCAGCGCGATCACGGTGTAGATCCAGCTCGTCGCCGGGATCAGCAGCAGTGAGGTCACCACGGTGAGGACCGTGTAGATCAGCATCTGGCGGGTGACGCGTTCTTCGGTCGCGATCACCGGGAGCATCGGCACACCGGCCGCCTTGTAGTCCTCCTTGTAGCGCATCGCCAGCGCCCAGGTGTGCGGCGGCGTCCAGAAGAAGATGACCGCGAAGAGGACGATCGGCTGCCAGCTCAGCGAACCGGTGACCGCGGCCCACCCCACCAGGGTCGGCATACAACCCGCGGCGCCGCCCCAGACCACGTTCTGCCAGGTCCGACGCTTGAGGATCAGCGTGTAGACGCCGACGTAGAAGAGGATCGTCGCCGAGACGAGCAGCGCCGAGAGGAGGTTGGCGGCGAAGTACAGGACCGCGAAGGACGCCGCCCACAACGCGAGACCGAAGATGAGCGCGCTCCGCGGCGCGACCGCGCGGCGGGCCAGCGGACGCCGGGCCGTGCGCTTCATCTTCTTGTCGATGTCGGCGTCGGCCACCATGTTGAGGGTGTTGGCGCTGCCGGCGCCGAGCCAGCCACCGATGAGGGTGAAGGCGATGACCGCGATGTCGACGTGGCCGCGGTCGGCCTGCAGCATGACCGGGATCGTGGCGACGAGAAGCAACTCGATGACACGCGGCTTGGTCAGCGCGATGTAGGCGAGCACCGTCGCACGCACACGCCCGGCCCACGATTGATCGGCCGGTGCGACCGTTTCGGTCGATACCTGCGGATTCGATGCGGTGTCGGTCGAGTGAGATGCGGCGGAACTGTTCCCGCTCACACGCTCCCCTATCCTCACGAACACTCCTCGTCCGCCCGCACAGACGCCCGCGGGCTACTACGGAGCATGGTAGACGTTTGCCTCTGCGAACCGTGAATCGAGGCATGGCACCGCCATGCGCGAGCTCTCGACCGGCGATGACGCCAGAACTCGCCGGTAACCATCGGTCGGCGCGCAACGCGCGGCCGGCGCCGATTACTCTGGACGCGTACGCGCCGACGATCGTCGGTGGCCGACACCGGTCAGCGCCGATACCGATCAACGCCTACACCGATCACGCTGGTACCGGTCGCCCTGGTACCCATCGCCCCTTCTACGACCTCCGACCGAGTACGAATCGCACCGAGCAGGCACAGGAGACCTTCAGCATCGTGGCCGACACAGACGAGATCCGCGCTTTGACCACCCCCCGCCACCCGGACGACTGGACCGACCTCGACACCCGCGCCGTCGACACGGCCCGGATCCTGGCGGCCGACGCAGTGCAGAAGTGCGGAAGCGGACACCCCGGTACCGCGATGAGCCTTGCTCCGCTCGCCTACACCTTGTTCCAGCGAGTCATGCGTCACGACCCGACCGACACCGACTGGGCCGGGCGCGACCGCTTCGTCCTCTCGTGCGGACACTCGAGCCTGACGCTCTACATCCAGCTCTACCTCGGCGGGTTCGGTCTCGAGCTGTCCGACATCGAGGCGCTGCGGACCTGGGACTCCCTCACGCCGGGCCACCCCGAGTTCCGCCACACCCGCGGCGTCGAGATCACCACCGGCCCGCTGGGTCAGGGTCTGGCCTCGTCGGTCGGCATGGCGATGGCCGCCCGACGCGAACGCGGCCTGTTCGACCCCGACGCGGCGCCCGGACAGAGCCCGTTCGACCACTACATCTACGTCGTCGCCTCCGACGGCGACATCGAAGAGGGCGTGACGTCGGAGGCCAGCTCGCTGGCAGGCACCCAGCAGCTCGGCAACCTGATCGTGTTCTACGACCAGAACCAGATCTCGATCGAGGACGACACCGACATCGCGCTGTCGGAGGATGTCGCGAAGCGCTACGAGGCCTACGGCTGGCACGTGCAGACCGTGGAGGGCGGCGAGGACATCGTCGCCATCGAGGCGGCGATCGAGGCGGCCCAGCAGGTCATCGACCGGCCGTCGATCATCTGCCTGCGCACCATCATCGGCTACCCCGCCCCCAACATGATGAACACCGGCATGGCCCACGGCGCGGCGCTCGGCGAAGACGAGGTCGCGGCGACGAAGAAGGTCCTCGGTTTCGACCCGGAGAAGAACTTCGAGGTCACCGACGAGGTGATCGGCCACACCCGCAAGCTCATCGACCGCGGTGCCGAGGAACGCACGGCGTGGACGTCGTCGTTCGATGCCTGGGCGGAGAAGAACCCCGACGCCAAGAAGCTGTTCGACCGGCTCACCGCTCACGAACTGCCCGAGGGCTGGACCGACGTGCTGCCCAGCTGGAACGTCGGCGACAAAGATGTCGCGACCCGCAGCGCATCGGGCAAGGTGCTCGGCGCGCTCGCGCCCGTGCTGCCCGAGCTGTGGGGCGGTTCGGCCGACCTGGCCGGCTCCAACAACACCACCATGGACGGCGAGCCGTCGTTCGGACCGACCTCGATCAGCACCAAGAAGTGGTCGGCCAACCCCTACGGCCGCACCCTGCACTTCGGTGTCCGTGAGCACGCCATGGGATCGATCCTGTCGGGCATCGCGCTGCACGGGCCGACCCGCGCCTACGGCGGTACGTTCCTGCAGTTCGCCGACTACATGCGTCCCGCGGTCCGCCTCGCGGCGCTGATGGAGATCGATCCGATCTACGTCTGGACCCACGACTCGATCGGTCTGGGTGAGGACGGCCCGACCCATCAGCCGATCGAGCACCTGGCCGCGCTGCGCGCGATCCCGAACCTCGACGTCGTCCGGCCGGCCGACGCCAACGAGACCGCGTACGCCTGGCAGCACCTGCTCACCCGCCGGAACCATCCGGTCGGCCTGGCGCTCACCCGCCAGAACATCCCGATCCTGGAGGGCACCTCGGCGCAGGGCGTCGCCAACGGCGGATACGTCCTGAGCGACTCCGAGGGTGACCCTCACGTCGTGCTCATCGGCACCGGCTCCGAGGTGTACCTGGCCGTCGACGCACAGAAAGCACTGGCGGAGAAGGGAATCAAGGCCCGCGTCGTCTCGATGCCCTGTGTCGAGTGGTTCGACGAGCAACCGCAGGGGTACCGCGACCACGTGCTGCCGCCGTCGGTTCCGCGCGTCGCCGTCGAAGCCGGTATCGCCATGCCGTGGTACCGCATCGTCGGCGCCGGTGGCGAGATCGTGTCGATCGAACACTTCGGGGCCTCCGCCGACTACAAGGTGCTGTTCACCAAGTTCGGCATCACCGCCGAGGCCGTGACCGCGGCCGCCGAGCGCGTCGTCGCGGGCTGAGCGACCACAACCCACAAGGAGAGAATCGTGACCCAGAACGAGAAGCTCGCCGAACTGTCCGCCGCCGGAGTTTCGGTGTGGCTGGACGACCTGTCCCGGGACCTGATCAGCTCAGGTGACCTCGCCGAACTCATCAGCACCAAGTCGGTCGTCGGGGTGACCACCAACCCGTCGATCTTCCAGGCCGCGCTGTCGTCGGGCCATGCCTACGACGACCAGGTCAACGAGCTGGCCGCACGGGGCGCCGACGTCGACGCCACCATCCGGACGGTCACCACCGACGACGTGCGCAACGCCTGTGACGTGCTCGCCTCGACCTTCGAGTCGACCGACGGCGTCGACGGACGCGTGTCGATCGAGGTCGATCCGCGCCTCGCCCATGACACCGACGCCACGGTGGCACAGGCCGTCGAGCTGTGGAAGATCGTCGACCGGCCGAACCTGCTCATCAAGATCCCGGCCACCGAGGCCGGGCTCCCCGCGATCAGCAAGGTCATCGCCGAGGGCATCAGCGTGAACGTGACGCTGATCTTCTCGGTCGAGCGCTACGAGAAGGTCATCGCCGCCTACCTCGACGGCCTCGACGCCGCCGCCCAGGCCGGCCACGACCTCTCCCGGATCCACTCCGTCGCCTCGTTCTTCGTGTCGCGGGTGGACACCGAGATCGACAAGCGACTCGACGCCATCGGCACCCCGGAGGCCACCGAGCTCAAGGGCAAGGCCGCACTGGCCAATGCACGTCTCGCCTACTCGGCCTACCAGCAGGTCTTCGAGGTCGAGTCCCGGTTCCCCGAGCTGCTGGCCAAGGGCGCCCGCCCGCAGCGCGCACTCTGGGCGTCGACGGGCGTCAAGAACCCCGACTACCCGGACACCCTGTATGTGAGCGAGCTGGTCGCGCCCAACACGGTCAACACGATGCCGGGCAAGACGATGGACGCCTTCGCCGACCACGGCTGGGTGAACACCGAGTCCATCATCGGTCTCGCCGCCGAGTCGCAGGAGATCTTCGACAAGCTCGTCGCGGTGGGCGTCGACCTGACCGACGTCTTCCTGGTCCTGGAGAACGAGGGCGTCAGCAAGTTCGAGGACGCGTGGAACGACCTGCTCAGCGCGACCGCCGAGCAACTGTCCGCGGCGAACAAGGGCTGACCCCAGGTGGCGGGAGGCGAGGAGTCAACCGGGACCGGTTCGTGGACCAATCCGCTCCGTGACCCGCAGGACAAACGGCTGCCGCGCATCGCGGGACCGTGCAGCCTGGTCATCTTCGGGGTCACCGGCGACCTCGCCCGCAAGAAGTTGATGCCGGCGGTCTACGACCTCGCCAACCGCGGCCTCCTGCCACCGTCGTTCGCCCTCGTCGGCTTCGCCCGGCGCGACTGGACCGACGAGGACTTCGGCGCCATCGTCCACGACGCCGTCCGTGAACACGCACGGACCGGATTCCGCGAAGAGGTGTGGGAACGCCTCGCCGAGGGATTCCGGTTCGTGCAGGGCGCATTCGACGACGACGCCGCCTTCGACAGGCTGCGCGACACGCTCAAGTCGCTCGACGTCGAACGCGGGACCGACGGCAATCACGCGTTCTACCTGTCGATACCGCCGGGGGCCTTCCCGACGGTCTGCGAGCAGCTCGAGCGCAGCGGTCTCGCCACGCCGACTGGCGACAGCTGGCGACGGGTGGTGATCGAGAAGCCGTTCGGTCACGATCTCGAGTCCGCACGCGAACTCAACGCGATCGTCAACAACGTCTTCCCCGAGTCGTCGGTGTTCCGCATCGACCACTATCTGGGCAAGGAGACCGTCCAGAACATCCTGGCCCTGCGGTTCGCCAATCAGTTGTTCGATCCGCTGTGGAGTTCGCATTACGTCGACCACGTCCAGATCACCATGGCCGAGGACATCGGTCTCGGCGGCCGGGCGGGCTACTACGACGGGATCGGCGCGGCACGCGACGTCATCCAGAACCACCTGCTGCAGCTCATGGCCCTGGTCGCGATGGAGGAGCCGATCTCCTTCGAGCCCAAGCAATTACAGGCCGAGAAGATCAAGGTCCTCGCCGCGACGCGCAACGTCCTGCCGATCGACGAGAACACTGCCCGCGGTCAGTACGGACCCGGATGGCAGGGCAGCGAGAAGGTGCCGGGCCTCAAAGAAGAGGAGGGCTTCGCGAAGGACTCGAAGACCGAGACCTTCGCCGCCATCGCCCTCGAGGTCGACTCCCGTCGCTGGGCAGGGGTCCCGTTCTATCTGCGCACCGGAAAGCGCCTGGGCCGTCGCGTCACCGAGATCGCACTCGTCTTCAAGCGCGCTCCGCACCTGCCGTTCGACCAGACCATGACCGAGGAACTGAGCCAGAACGCGCTCGTGATCCGGGTCCAGCCGGACGAGGGCATCACCTTGCGGTTCGGTTCCAAGGTCCCCGGGTCGAGCATGGAGGTCCGGGACGTCAACATGGACTTCAGCTACGGCACCGCCTTCACCGAGGCCTCGCCGGAGGCGTACGAGCGTCTCATCCTCGACGTCCTGCTGGGTGAACCCTCGCTGTTCCCCGTCAACGAGGAAGTCGAATTGTCGTGGCGCATCCTCGATCCGGTGCTCGACCATTGGGCCGAGTCGGGGTCGCCCGACACCTACGAGTCCGGGACGTGGGGGCCGCGTTCGGCCGAGGAGATGATGGCCCGCACCGGTCGCGCGTGGCGCCGGCCGTGACGAGACGTCCGCACGCCCGCACCGACCGATCCGTTCAGGAGGCCCCCCGATGATCGTCGAACTGCCCGACACGTCGACCGGAAAGGTCGCCAAGAAGATCATCGAGGTGCGCGCCGCGGGCGGCGCGCTGAGTCTGGGTCGCGTGCTCACCCTGGTCGTGTGCGTCGAACTCGGTGAGCCGATGGAAGGGGCCATCGAGGCGGCGGTCGGCGCGAGCCGCGAGCACCCCAGCCGCGTCATCGTCGTGTATCGCGGTGTGCGTGAAGGCGACTCACGGCTCGATGCGCAGATCCGCGTGGGCGGCGATGCCGGCGCCTCCGAGGTGGTCGTGCTGTCGCTGCAGGGCGAACTCGCCGACCATCCGGACAGCGTGGTGACCCCCTTCCTCCTCCCCGACACCCCGGTCGTCACGTGGTGGCCGGGCAAGGGTCCACGACGCCCCGCCGACGATCCGCTCGGCAAACTCGGGCACCGGCGCATCGTCGACGCGAGCAAGGCGGGCGACTCGCTCGCGGTGCTGGCGCAGCGCCTCGAGACCTACTCCCCCGGCGACACCGACCTCGCCTGGACCCACATCACCCACTGGCGCGCGATCCTCGCGTCCGCGGTCGACCGACCGCCGCACACCCCGATCACCGAGGTCGTGGTCACCGGGTCGCAAAACTCGCCCTCGGTGGACCTGATCGCCGGTTGGCTGCGGTCCACCCTGAACGTCCCGACGCGACGCCGCCGCGGCAGTTTCGAGATCCGACTCCACCGCGACGAGGGTCCGACCATCCTCGCCGTCGACGAGGAGAACAACGCCGTGCTGACGATGCCCGGCAAACCCGATGGACGCGTCGCCATGGGCCGGCGTGAACTTCCCGCGTGTATCGCGGAGGAGCTACGACGACTCGACACCGACGAGGTGTACATCGAAGCACTCAAGGGTGTGCCCGAGGTCGAGTTCACAGATGACACCGAAGGAGTTGCCGCCCGATGACCACCGAGACCCTCGTCTTCGACTCCAAGCAGGAACTCGTCGAGACCGCCGCGACCCGGTTCGTGGACCTCGTGACCCGGGCCCAAGCCGAACGCGGCGTCGCGAGTGTGGTGCTGACCGGCGGCAGCAACGGGATCGGCCTGCTGTCGGCGCTCGCCGCCGACAGCGGCACCATCGACTGGTCCAAGGTCGACATCTACTGGGGCGACGACCGTTTCGTCCCCGCCGACGATCCGGAACGCAATTCGGGTCAGGCGCGCGAGGCGCTGCTCGACACCGTGCCCGTCGACCCGTCGCGGGTGTTCCCGATGGCGCCGTCGGACGGACCGCTCGGCGACGACATCGAGGCCGCCGCCGCGGATTACGCCGCGATTCTCGCCGGCCGGTCGAGCGACGGCGTGGCGCCGGAGTTCGATCTCCATCTGCTCGGCATGGGCGGTGAGGGACACATCAACTCGTTGTTCCCGCACACTGCGGCCACCGCGGAGACCACGAAGTCGGTGGTCGCCGTCGAGGATTCGCCGAAGCCGCCGCCGCGCCGGATCACCCTGACCCTGCCCGTCGTCAACCGTTCCCGGCAGGTGTGGTTCCTGGTCGCCGGCGCCGACAAGGCCGAGGCGGTCGGTGCCGCACACGGTGGCGCGGACCCGGCCGACTGGCCCGCCGCCGGGGCGCGCGGCACCGAGGAGACCATCTGGTTCCTCGACGACGCGGCCGCCGCCGACATCCGGTGACCGTCCGCTAGCCCGAGTTCCGCAGCGCGGTGGCGAGGCCGTTCATGGTGAGCTGGATCCCGCGCCGCACGATCGGGGTGTCCTCCCCCGCGCGGAAGCGCCGCAGCAGCTCGACCTGCAGCAGGTTGAGCGGCTCGAGATACGGGAAGCGGTTGTAGACCGACCGCTTCAGCGCGGCGTTGTCGTGGAGCAGGTCGTCGGTGCCGGTGATCTTCGCGCACATCGCGATCGTCCGCTCGTGTTCGTCGACGATCATGCCGAACACCCGCTCGCGCAGCTCCTCGTCGGGCACCAGCTGCGCGTACCGGTGGGCCAGGCCCATGTCCGACTTCGCCAGTACCTGAGCCATGTTCGACATCACGGTGCGGAAGAACGGCCACTTGGCGTAGTACCGCCGCAACGTCTCCAACCGCTCCGGATCGTCCCCGACCCATTCCTCGAACGCCGAGCCCGTGCCGTACCAGCCGGGCAGCATCACGCGCGACTGCGTCCACGAGAGCACCCACGGGATCGCCCGCAGATCGGAGATCTTCTCGGTCTGCTTGCGCGACGCCGGCCGGCTGCCGATGTTGAGGGCACCGATCTCCGACAGGGGCGTCGAGGTGGTGAAGTACTCGACGAATCCCGGGGTCTCGTGGACCAGCCGGCTGTACGCGGCTCGCGCCTTCGCCGCGATGTCGTCCATGATTTCGTAGGCCGAGTCGGATTCGTCGCCGAGGCCTTCGGTGTCCAGGAGCGAGGACTCGATGGTCGCGGCGAGCAGCGTCTCCAGGTTGCGCCGCGCCGTGACCGGTTCGGCGTACTTCGCGGCGATGATCTCGCCCTGCTCGGTGATGCGCAGCGAGCCCTGAACCGCGCCGGGCGGCTGGGCCAGGATGGCGTCGTAACTGGGACCACCGCCGCGCCCGACGGTCCCGCCGCGCCCATGGAACAGACGCAACCTGATGCCCGACCGCGACGCCACGTCGACCAGATCGAGCTCGGCGCGGTAGAGCGCCCAGTTCGCGGCCATGTAGCCGCCGTCCTTGTTCGAGTCCGAGTAGCCGAGCATGATCTCCTGAATCCCGTTCTGGGACTCGACCATCGCCCGATAGAACGGGACGTCGAGAACGGCGAGGAGGGTCGCTGCGCCCTGCTGGAGATCCTCGATCGTCTCGAACAGCGGAACCACGCGGACGCTACACCGCGGAGAACCGTCATTCGCGTCGTAGAGGCCTGCCTCCTTGAGCAGGATCAGCGCCTCGAGCATGTCACTGACCGACGTGCACATGCTGATCACATAGTTGGGCACGGCCGCGGGACCGAAGGTCGCGACCGCCCTGGCGGCGGCCCGGACGATTCCGAGTTCCTTGGTGGCCAGCTCGCTCAGCTCGGCGTCGGGACTGGTCAACGGTCGACGCGCACGCAGTTCCGCGGAGAGGATCTCGACGCGCTCGGACTCGTCGAGCGACGCATAGTCCGGATGCACACCCGCCCACGCGAGCAGCTCGGCGACCACTTCCTCGTGCATGTCGGAGTTCTGCCGCATGTCCAGTCCGGACAGGTGGAACCCGAAGGTGCGCACGGCTTCTCGCAGGGCGAGCAACCGGTCGTCGGCGATCGTGTCGTCGTTGTTCGCGCGCAGCGCGCCGTCGATCACATCGAGGTCGGCGAGGAGTTCGGCGGCGTCGCCGTACGGCTGTTTCCCGTCGATGAGGAAGAGGTCGCTCGAGGTGAGGAAGTCGTCGTCGAACATCTCCCGGGCGGTCGCCACCAGACGGGACCGGATGGAGCGCAGGGCGAGCCGGAAGGGTTCGTCGGCCCCCGGGTCGTCGGCGTCGGCCCCGGCGAGGTCGAACAGGGTGTCGCTGGCGTCGATGAGCCGGGCCGACATGCTGAGTTCCTGTGCGAGACTCTCGAGTTCGGCCAGGTGGTGTCCGACGGCGGTCTGCGCGGCGAGCGTGGTGGCCAGGGTCACCACCTCGGAGTTCACGAACGGATTGCCGTCGCGGTCGCCGCCGATCCACGACCCCATCCGGATCATCGGTTCGTCGGCGAGTCCGGCGTCGGGGTACGTCGAGCGCAGCGCGGTGCGTACCGCGGTGTTGATGGCGGGCACGACCTCGAAGAACGAGGCGTCGTAATAGCGGAGCCCGGAACGGATCTCGTCCTGGATGGTGAGACGTTCGAGCCGGATGAGGGCGGTCTGCCAGAGCGTCAGGATCTGCCGCCGGATCGACTCGGTGACCGCCGCGTCCTCGTCCGGCATCAGTTCGGTCCGGCCGCGGAACCGCATCAGCTCGGTGATGCGGTTCTGGGCCTCGAAGACGGTGCGTCGGCGGGTCTCGGTGGGGTGAGCGGTGATGACCGGCACCACGGCGGCATCGGCCAGCGCCCGGCCGACCTCGTCGTCGCCGAGTCCCGCCTCGGCGAGCTTGCGGTAGGTGGCGGCGAGGCTGCTGTCCTGGGGCGGGTCTCCGGCCCGGACGTGGATGGCGCGGCGCCGCTCACGGTGGATGTCCTCGGCCAGGTTCGCCAGCAGGGCGAAGTGGCTGAACGCGCGGATGACCGGGACCGCGGTGGAGATGTCCAGATCGACGAACATGTCGGCGAGTTCGGTGCGGTCGATCTCGTTGCGGCGCACCCGGAATGCGGCCACGCGGGCGGCTTCGACGAGATCGAAGACGTCGCTGCCGGAGTGCTCGCGGACGACGTCACCCAGGATCCCGCCGAGAAGGCGGATGTCCTCCCGTAGGGGTTCGGTGAGTGCTCGGCCCTCGTCGTCGACGACGATGTGGTCGACGATGGAGATCGATGGGCGCCAGTCCGGGACTCCCCGCGCGGGAACGGTTTCACTCATGCCGTCAAGTATCCCGGCAACCTACGGGCGCGGCATCCCGAGGCGCGAACGGTGACTAGCCGGACAGTTTGATGTCGACGCCCACGCCGACGATGAAGATCACCCAGATGAGCCCGACGAAGATCGTCAACCGGTCCAGGTTGCGTTCGACGACGCTCGAGCCCGAGAGGCTGGACTGGACACCGCCGCCGAACAGCGACGACAGACCGCCACCCTTGCCGCGGTGCAGCAGGATGAGCACGATCAGCAACACGCTGGTCACGATCAATCCGATGTCGAGTGCACCTTGCACAGTCACGAGTCGCAACGCCCTTCCGTAAAGCCCCTACATACAGCTGTGGCAGGTCAACCCCCGAAAAGAGGCCAACCTGCCACAGTGTACGCGTGGGTGCGACCCGTCAGGGCAAGGGGCCACCCGCGGCGATCGCCGACAGCGTCGCGAACTCGTCGGACTTCAGCGATGCGCCGCCGACCAGGGCGCCGTCGACGTCGGGACGTCCGACGATGTCGCCGACGTTCTTGGCGTTGACCGATCCGCCGTAGAGGATCCGCACCGATGCCGCGGTCTCGGCGTCGGCGATCTCGACCAGCGCCTCACGGATCGCCTTGCACACCTCCTGGGCGTCGTCCGCACTCGCCACCCGGCCGGTGCCGATCGCCCAGACCGGCTCGTACGCGATGACGGTCTGAGCGATCTCGGCCGCGGACAGACCGGCGAGCGATCCCTTGAGCTGCGCCACGTTGTAGGCCACGTGGTCGCCGGCCTCGCGGACGTCGAGCCCCTCACCGATGCACACGATCGGGGTGAGTTCGTGCTTGAGCGCGGCCTTGGTCTTGGCCAGCACGACCTCATCGGTCTCGTTGTGCAGGGTGCGCCGCTCGGAGTGCCCGACCACCACGAAGGTGCAGCCGAGCTTCGCGAGGAACGCACCGCTGATCTCGCCGGTGTAGGCGCCCGAGTCGTGCGCCGACAGGTCTTGCGCACCGTAGGTGAGCAGGAGCTTGTCGCCGTCGACGACCGTCTGCACGCTGCGGATGTCGGTGAACGGCGGGATGACCGTCACATCGACCTTGTCGAAGTACTTCGCCGGGAGGGCGAAGGCGATCTTCTGAACCAGCGCGATGGCCTCGAGGTGGTTCAGATTCATCTTCCAGTTGCCCGCGATGAGCGGTTTACGAGTCGCCATGGATCAGCTCTCCAGAACCTTCAGTCCGGGGAGTTCCTTGCCCTCGAGGTACTCCAGCGATGCGCCACCTCCGGTGGAGATGTGCGAGAAATCGGAGTCGGGCAGACCCAGAGTGCGGACCGCGGCCGCCGAGTCGCCGCCACCGACCACGGTGAACGCACCGTTGCCCGTCGCACCGGCGATCGCCTCGGCGACACCGCGGGTGCCCGCCGAGAACTTCTCGAACTCGAACACACCCGACGGGCCGTTCCAGAAGATGGTCTTGGCGCCGGAGAGGACCGCGGCAAACCGCTTCACCGATTCCGGCCCGATGTCCAGACCCATCCAGCCGTCGGGAATGGCGTCCGAGGCCACCGTGTCCGATTCGGCGTCGGCGGCGAACTTGTCGGCCACCACGACGTCGACCGGCAGGTGGATGACGTCACCGAACCGCTCGAGCAGGCTCTTGCAGACGTCGATCTGATCTTCCTGCAGCAGCGAGGAGCCCACCGAATGCCCTTGTGCGGCAAGGAAGGTGAACGCCATACCGCCGCCGATGACCAGCGTGTCGACCTTGGGGGCCAACGCCTCGATGACACCGAGCTTGTCCGACACCTTCGATCCGCCGAGGACGACGGCGTAGGGTCGCGTCACCTCTTCGGTGAGCTTGGACAGCACGTCGACCTCGGCCGCCACCAGCTCGCCCGCGTAGTGCGGGAGCAGCTTGGCGACGTCGTAGACCGAGGCCTGCTTGCGATGCACCACTCCGAAGCCGTCGGAGACGAACGCGCCGTCGTCGCCGACGAGCTCGACCAGCGCCTTGGCGAGCGCCTCGCGCTCGGCGTCGTCCTTGGCGGTCTCCCGCGGATCGAAGCGGATGTTCTCCAGCAGCAGGACGTCGCCGTCGGTGAGTCCTTCCGCGCGGGCCAGCGCGTCGGTGCCGACAACGTCACCGGCGAGCTGCACGTTGCGGCCGAGTTCCTCACCGAGGCGGGCGGCCACCGGTGCCAGCGAGAACTTCGGATCCGGCTCGCCCTTCGGACGACCCAGGTGCGCGGTGATGATCACCTTGGCACCGGCGTCGATGAGCGCGTTGAGCGTCGGCAGGGACGCGAGGATGCGACCCGGATCGGTGATCGTCGACCCGTCGAGCGGGACGTTGAAATCCGACCGGACCAGCACACCCCTGCCCGAAACACCTTCGTCCAGAAGGTCTTTCAGAGTGGAAACACCCATGAGGCGTTGACTCCTAAGGTCGTTGGGGGTGGGTCAGAGCGACTTGCCGACGAGACCGATGAGGTCGACGAGGCGGTTGGAGTAGCCCCACTCGTTGTCGTACCAGGACACGACCTTGGCCTGGTCGTCGATCACCTTGGTCAGGCCGGCGTCGAACAGCGAGCTGTGCGGGTCGGTGACGATGTCGGACGAGACGATCGGTGCGTCGTAGTACTTCAGGATGCCCTTGAGCGGACCGTCGGCAGCGGCCTTGAGCGCGGCGTTGATCTGCTCGGCGGTGGCGGTCTTCGACAGCTGGGCGGTGAGGTCGGTGACCGAACCGGTGGGGATCGGGACACGCAGCGCGTAGCCGTCGAGCTTGCCCTTCAGCTCCGGGAGCACCAGGCCGATGGCCTTGGCGGCACCGGTCGAGGTCGGCACGATGTTGATGGCGGCGGCGCGGGCGCGACGCAGGTCCTTGTGCGGGCCGTCCTGCAGGTTCTGGTCCTGGGTGTAGGCGTGGATCGTGGTCATGAGGCCCTTGACGATGCCGAACTCGTCGTTGAGGACCTTGGCCAGCGGGCCGAGGCAGTTGGTGGTGCACGAGGCGTTCGAGATGATGTTCTGGCTGCCGTCGTACTTGTCGTCGTTGACGCCCATCACGATGGTGATGTCCTCGTCCGAGGCGGGGGCGGAGATGATGACCTTCTTGGCGCCGGCATCGAGGTGTCCCTGAGCCTTGGCGCGGGCGGTGAAGATGCCGGTCGACTCGACGACCACGTCGACGCCCAGGTCGCCCCACGGGATGGCGGCCGGACCTTCCTTGACCTCGAGGGCCTTGATCTTCTGCTCACCGACGACGATGGTGTCGTCGCCCTCGAGGGTGACGTCGTCGGACAGGCGACCGAGGATGGAGTCGAACTTCAGCAGGTGCGCGAGGGTCGCGTTGTCGGTCAGGTCGTTGACCGCGACGATCTCGATGTCGGTGGTGCCCAAAGCTTTTTGCGCTTCGACGGCACGGAAGAAGTTGCGGCCGATCCGGCCGAATCCGTTGACGCCTACCCGAACAGTCACAGTTGTGCTCCTTAGCGGTATTCATGGTCGGGCCTGGTGGTCAAGCCCGGTCTGGCCGCGCGTGAGCGGTCAGCGAAGCACACCTGAGTGGTCACGCCTCCGCCCACGTCGCCACCAGCCTAGTAGGCGACCCTCTGCTCGGCACACCGCAGGTCCGTGTCAGGCCTCGTCGAGCAGCTCGGAGGTCACCGCGGATTCGGTGTCGGGGATGCCGTCTTGGCGGGCCTTCTTGTCGGCCATCGACAGCAGGCGGCGGATGCGCCCGGCGACGGCGTCCTTGGTCATCGGCGGGTCGGCGAGCTGACCGAGCTCCTCCAGCGACGCCTGCCGGTGGGTGATCCGGAGCTGACCCGCCGCGATCAGATGGTCGGGCACCTCGTCGCCGAGGATGTCCAGCGCGCGTTCCACGCGGGCCGCGGCGGCGACCGCCGCACGCGCCGATCGACGCAGATTGGCGTCGTCGAAGTTGGCCAGGCGGTTGGCGGTGGCGCGCACCTCGCGCCGCATCCGGCGTTCCTCCCACACGAGCCTCGTGTCGTGGGCCCCCATCCGGGTCAGCAACGCCCCGATGGCCTCGCCGTCGCGGATGACGACGCGGTCGGCTCCGCGGACCTCGCGGGCCTTCGCCGTGACACCGAGGCGTCGGGCCGCGCCGACGAGGGCGAGCGCCGCCTCCGGCCCGGGACAGCTGACCTCCAGGGCCGACGACCGGCCTGGTTCGGTGAGCGAGCCGTGCGCGAGAAATGCTCCGCGCCAGGCGGCCTCGGCGTCGGCGACACTACCGCCGACGACCTGGGCGGGCAGGCCGCGCACCGGGCGGCCGCGCAGGTCGAGCAGCCCGGTCTGTCGTGCCAGGCCTTCGCCGTCCTTGGTGATCCGCACGATGTAGCGCGCCGACTTCCGCAGCCCGCCACCGCGCAGGACGTGGACATCCGAGGCGTAGCCGTAGAGGTCGTGGATCTCGCGGCGCAACCGGCGCGCCACGTTGCCCATGTCCACCTCGGCCTCGACCACCACGCGACCCGCGACGATGTGCAGACCGCCGGCGAAACGCAGCAGCGCGGACACCTCGGCTCTCCGGCAACTCACCTGAGTCACCGACAGGCGACTGAGTTCGTCCTTCACCGCCGCCGTCATCGCCACCGGTACCTGTCCTCCTGTCAACAGACCACACGTCCCTCGAGTGAAAATCGCGGAGACATCGCCCGAATCAGGCGTCCGCTCGGTCAGAGTAACGGGTCAGTTCACCTTCGCACAGTTCGTTCACCACGGCGGCGACTTTCGCCGGGTCATGGACCTGCCGGCCCGGCACCGCGACGTCTCCGACATTCAGCTCCGCGCCGAACAATCCGGCCGCACGCACGAGGTGATCGCGCTCCCGTCCCGCGGGCACCGACGACGCGTCCACGAGGACGTGGTCGACGCGGAAGGTGTTCGCATGGGCGTGCAGCACATGGAGGTGACGCTCGACCGAGAACCCCGGGGTCTCCCCCGGCTCGGGGGCCAGATTGACCACGAGCACCTTGCGAGCGCTGCTGCGCTGCAAGGCCTTCAACTGTTCGGGCACGAGCACGTGCGGGATCACGCTCGAGAACCAGGAGCCCGGCCCCAGCATCAGCAGGTCGGCCGATTCTATTGCGGTCAGCGCCGATTCGCAGGCCGGCGGGTCGCCGGGCAACAGCCGGACGCGGCGCACCTTGCCGGGCGTGGTGGCCACCGCGACCTGTCCCCGGATCTCGCGACTGATGCGTGGATCGGCCTCGAGTCCCGACACGTCGGCCTCGATGTCGAGGGGCACGGTCGACATCGGCAGCACGTGCCCCGTGATGCCGAAGATCTCCCGCAACTCGGCGAGGGCCCCCACGGTGTCGCCGAGCACCTCGGTGAGTCCGGCGAGGAGCAGATTGCCGATCGGATGCCCGGCGAGCGCCCCACGGCCGCCGAAGCGGTGCTGGAGCACCTCGGCCCACAGTTCGTGCCGGCGGCGGGCCGCCGGGCCGTCGGCGGCCTGTGCGTCCGCCAAGCCGTCGGGCGTACTCATCAAGGCGGCGAGCGCCATTCGCAGGTCACCGGGTGGAATGAGTCCGAGTTCGGCGCGCAACCGTCCCGACGACCCCCCGTCGTCGGCGACGGTGACCACCGCGGTGATGTCGGCGCTCAGATAGCGCATCGCGGTCAGCGTCGCGTACAGGCCGTGACCGCCGCCGAGCGCGACGATCCGGGGCTCCCGGGAACTCATTCGCGCCCCAGATCACGATGCATGACCCGGACGTCATAGGACGCGTGGCCGGCGTCGTCGACGGCGCGGCGCAACCGAGCCGACAGTTCCTCGGCGATGGCGACACTGCGGTGCTTGCCGCCGGTGCAGCCGACGCTGATGGTCATGTAGCGCTTGCCTTCCCGCAGGTAACCGCGGCCGACGATCGAGACCAGGCCGGTGTAGAGGTCGAGGAATCCGTCGGCGTCCGGCTGGCCGAGGACATAGTCGCGGACCGGCGCCTCCCGGCCGTTGTGATCGCGCAGTTCGTCGATCCAGTGCGGATTGGGCAGGAAGCGGACGTCGGCGACGAGATCGGAATCGATGGGCAGACCGTACTTGAAGCCGAACGACTGCACCGCGATCGACAGCCGCGGTTCGGTGTCGCCCGGCGCGACGCCCTCGACGATCGCGCGCAGTTTGGCCGCGGTCAGCGCCGACGTCTCCACCACCAGATCGGCCACGTTCTTGATCGGGGCGAGGATCGCCCGTTCGCGGGCGATCCCCTCGACGAGGGTTTCCTTGCCCTGCAACGGATGTCGGCGACGAACCTGCTCGAAACGGCGAACCAGCACCTGGTCGCTGGCGTCGAGGTAGAGGAGCCGGGTCCGGATCCCGGACTCTTCGAGACGGTCCCGCAGCTGTTCGAGCTGATGGGCCAGGTTGGCGTCGGACGCGCGCAAGACCATGGCGAGCCGGGTGATCGCCGGATCGTCTTCGCGGACCATCCCGACCATCGTCGAGATCAGCGAGGGAGGCACGTTGTCGGCGACGTACCAGCCGTCGTCCTCGAGCACGTTCGCCGCGGTGGAGCGTCCCGCGCCGGACATCCCCGTCACGAACAGGACGGTGAAGTCGGTGTCGTTCGCCTCGGCGATCGCCGCGCTCTGCACTTCGGTGTGGTCACTCATCGGCACCTCGTCCCGCGTCACCGGTCGCCACCGTCATCTCCTTCTCGGCCCGCTCCGGGATCGGGGCCGGGTTCGGGGTCTGGTCGGGCGCCGCCACCTCGCCGGAGAGCGCGGTCTGGACCGCACGCGCCGTGGTGAGGCCGATCCCGGGCACCTGGGATATCTCATCCAACGATGCCTCGCGCAGGCGCGCAACCGAACCGAAGTGGGTCACCAGCGCGGTGCGGCGGGTTCGGCCGAGGCCGGGGACCCCGTCGAGCACCGACTCGGTCATGCGCTTGCTGCGCTTGCTGCGGTGGAACGTGATGGCGAACCGATGGGCCTCGTCGCGCACCCGTTGCAGCAGGAACAGTGCCTGGCTGTTGCGCGGCAGGATCATCGGGTCGTCGTCGCCGGGCACCCATACCTCCTCGAGGCGTTTGGCGAGCCCGATCACCGAGACGTCGGTGATGCCGAGTTCGTCGAGGACCGCCGCGGCGGCGTGCACCTGGGGCGCACCGCCGTCGACGACGAAGAGGTTCGGCGGGTAGGCGAACTTCCGCGGTTGCGCCGTGGTGTCGGCCGCCGCGCTGATCTCGCCGGACACCGGTGGCGGCGCATCGCGGTCGGTGCGGTGGCGCAGGAACCGGCGTCGGGTGACCTCGGCGATGGACGCGACGTCGTCGGATCGGCCCTCGCCGGCGGCGTGCCGGATCGAGTAGTGCCGATAGTCGGACTTACGCGGCAGACCGTCTTCGAAGACCACGAGGGAGGCGACCACATCGGTGCCCTGCACGTGCGAGATGTCGACGCACTCGATGCGCAGGGGCGCCTGATCGAGCAGTAGCGACTCCTGCAGCTCGGTGAGCGCCGCCGATCGGGTCGTGAGATCGCCCGCGCGACGGAGTTTGTGCTGCGCAAGAGCTTCGCCGGCGTTGCGGGCGACGGTCTCGAACAGCGCCTTCTTGTCGCCGCGCTGCGGCACCCGCAACCGCACCCGGCTGCCGCGGAGACCGGACAGCCACTCCTCGAGCTCCTCGGCGTCGGACGGCAACTCCGGCACCAGCACCTCACGAGGGATCGACTCCCCGTGTGCCCGATCGGTCCCGACGTCGACGGTGGCGTCGAAATCGACCTGGGCGCCGTAGAACTGGGTGATGAACTCCCCCACCACATCGCCGTCGGTGCCGTTGTCGCTGCGCTCGACCACCCATCCGCGCTGGCCGCGCACCCGTCCGTCGCGGACGTGGAACACCTGGACCGACACCTCGAGCTGATCGCCGGCGAGCGCGATCACGTCGGCGGTGGTGCCGTCGCCGAGCACGACCGCCTGCTTCTCCATGGCGCGTCGCATCGCACCGATGTCGTCACGCAACCGCGCGGCACGCTCGAAGTCGAGCTCCTCGGCCGCGACGTTCATGTCCCGTTCCATCTTGCGGATCATCAGGTCGGTGCGGCCGGCGAGGAAATCGCAGAAGTCCTCGACGATCTCCCGGTGTTCCTCGGCATCCACCCGCCCGACGCAGGGGGCGGAGCACTTGTCGATGTAGCCGAGCAGACACGGGCGGTCGATCTGCCGATGCCGTTTGAACACACCGGCCGAGCAGGTCCGGGCCGGGAAGACCCGGGTCAGCAGGTCGACCGTCTCGCGGATCGCCCACGCATGCGCGTACGGACCGAAGTAGCGCACGCCGCGCCGCCGCGGACCCCGGTACACGAACAGGCGCGGGTACTCCTCGTTCAGGGTGACCGCGAGCATCGGGTAGCTCTTGTCGTCGCGGTAGCGGACGTTGAAGCGCGGGTCGAATTCCTTGATCCAGTTGTATTCGAGCTGCAGCGCCTCGACCTCGGTGCCGACCACCGTCCACTCGACGGAGGCGGCCGTCGTCACCATCTGACGGGTGCGGGGGTGCAGCGAGGCGATGTCGGCGAAGTACGACGTCAGCCTCGACCGGAGGTTCTTGGCCTTGCCCACGTAGATGACACGACGATGCTCGTCGCGGAACTTGTACACCCCGGGATCGGTCGGGATGGACCCCGGGGCGGGTCGGTAGGTAGTCGGGTCGGCCACGTGTTCCAGGCTAGTGTCCGGGCCGGACAGTCCCGCGGTAGCGCTCCTCGAGCTCGCGGAATCGACCCATCGCGTCGATGGCGCGCTGACCGTCACCGGCCTGAACCGCCAGGACGGTGATGTGTTCGTCGGCCGGGAAGAGCAGCCACGCCCCGAAACCCTGCTCCGGGTAGGTGAGACCGAGAACACGGTCCCATTCGAAGAGCCGCGCCGACACCAGGTTGCGCACCTCGACGCCGGCGGCTCCAACGCGCAGTCGCGGGCGGGTGAACAGCAGGATGGCTGCCGAGATGAGCACGCCGATGAGGATGATCGCGATCTGGTCGGAACCGCCGAGATTGCGGACTCCGACGTCGTCGATCGTGAGCAGTAGACCGAACGTGATGTGGATGGCCATCACCACGACCGCGGCGGCGATGGCCCACCGCGGTAGGTTGCGGGGCCGGTAGACCAGGTCCCAGCCGGTGGAGTCGGTCGGCGGGGTGTCCGCGGGACTCACGCCGATGCTCCTCCGACCGCCACCGGGAGGGTTTCGCCACGCGCGAGCGCGCGCAGGGTCAGCGCCGACGCCAGCGCGGCGACCGTCGCCTGTGCGCCCTTGTCCTCCGTCGAGCCCGGGAGTCCGGCCCGTGCGATCGCCTGGTCCTCGGTGAGCACGGTCAGGACTCCGTTGCCGACCGGGGTCGACTCGTCGAGCGACACCCGTGTCAGGCCGGCGGTCACCGCGTCACACACATACTCGAAATGCGGTGTCTCACCCTTGATCACGACGCCCAGCGCCACGACGGCGTCGTGCGTGCGCGCCAGTGCCTGCACGATGACGGGCAGCTCGATGGCGCCGGCCACCTGCACGATGGTCGGGTCGACGACGCCGTTGTCCCGCGCGGCCCGGATGGCGCCGTCGAGGAGCGCGCCGCAGACGACCTCGTGCCACTGCGACGAGACGATCGCCAGGCGCAACGAGCCGGCATCGGCGAGTTCGAGGGTCGGCTCTCCGTGACCGCTCATGCGGGTGCTCCTTCGGATGCGCCGTCGGTCGGCTGGACGTGGTCGTCGAGCCCGACGAGGTCGTGGCCCATGCGATCGCGCTTGGTGCGGAGGTAACGCAGATTCTCGGCGTTCGCGCGCACCGGCATCGGGACCCGGTCGACGATGTGCAGACCGTATCCGTCGAGCCCCACACGCTTGGCGGGGTTGTTGGTCAGCAGACGCATCGACCGTACGCCGAGGTCGACGAGGATCTGGGCACCGAGTCCGTAGTCCCGCGAATCGGCGGGCAGGCCCAGTTCCAGGTTGGCGTCGACGGTGTCGGACCCCGCGTCCTGCAGCTGGTAGGCCTGCAGTTTGTGCAACAGCCCGATCCCGCGACCCTCGTGCCCGCGCATGTACAGGATGATCCCGCGGCCCTCGTCGGCCACCATCTCCATCGCGGCGTCCAACTGCGGGCCGCAGTCGCAGCGCAGCGACCCGAAGACGTCGCCCGTCAGGCACTCCGAGTGCACCCGGACCAGGACGTCGTGACCCTCGCCGTCCTCGCCGGTGACGTCTCCCTTGACGAGCGCGACGTGTTCGACGTCGTCGTAGACGCTGGAGTAGCCGACGGCACGGAAGTCGCCGTGCCGGGTGGGGATCCGGGCGTCGGCGACGCGGACCACGTGCTTCTCGTGACGGCGTCGCCACGCGATGAGGTCGGCGATCGAGATCAGTGCGAGATCGTGCTCGTCGGCGAACACACGCAACTCGTCGGTCTGCGCCATCGAGCCGACGTCCTTCTGGCTGACGATCTCGCAGATCACGCCGGCCGGGGCGAGGTCGGCCAGGCGGGCGAGGTCGACCGCGGCCTCGGTGTGCCCGGGACGACGCAGCACGCCGCCCTCCTTGGCTCGCAGCGGGACGACGTGGCCGGGCCGGGTGAAGTCGGCGGCCGCGGCGTCGGGGTCGGCCAGCAGACGCATGGTGGTGGCGCGGTCGGCGGCGCTGATACCGGTACCGATGCCCTCCCGGGCATCGACGGTCACGGTGTAGGCGGTGCCGTGCTTGTCCTGGTTCATCGAGTACATCGGCGGCAGGCCGAGCCGGTCGCAGGCGTCGCCGTCGAGCGGGACACACAGGTAGCCGGAGGTGTAGCGCACCATGAACGCCACCAGTTCGGGGGTCGCCTTCTCCGCCGCGAAGATCAGGTCGCCCTCGTTCTCACGATCCTCGTCGTCGACCACGACGACCGCCTTGCCGGCGGCGATGTCGGCGATGGCGCGCTCGATCGTGTCGAAGGCGACGGCGCCGCCACCCTCGGTTGCCGTCGCGTCGTTCCCCTCGCGCGGTGACTCGCTCATCAGAACCTCACTCGTTGTGCTCATTTCGCCCCCGCTACATCAGGAGTACCAGTCGTGTCCGAACCCAGGTGAAGGCGCTCGACGTATTTCGCGATGACGTCGACTTCGAGGTTGACCACGGTGCCGGGTCGGGCGGCGCCGAGGTTGGTCTCGTTGAGGGTCGTCGGGATCAGGGAGATCTCGAACCAGGAGTCGTCGCCGGACCCGCCGACCGCGGACACGGTGAGGGACACCCCGTCCACGGTGATGGAACCCTTCTCGACGAGATACCGGGTGAGCGCCGCGGGCACGGCGATCCGTACGACCGTCCAGTTCTCCGACGGGTTGACCGCGGCGATCGTGCCGGTGCCGTCGACGTGCCCCTGCACGATGTGGCCGCCGAAGCGGCCGTTCGCGGGCATGGCGCGTTCGAGGTTGACGGTGCTTCCGGCGGCGAGGTCGGACAGCGAACTGCGGCGCAGCGTCTCGCCCATCACGTCGACGGTGAACTCACCGGGACGGAGGTCGACGACCGTCAGACACACACCGTTGACGGCGATGGAGTCGCCGTGACCGGCGTCGGCGGTGACCACGGGCCCGCGGACGGTGAATCGGGCGGCGTCGGAGAGATCCTCGCGGTCGGCGATGACGCCGAGTTCTTCCACGATTCCGGTGAACACGCACTCCTCCTGCTCGCTCGGAGCAGACAGGGCGGCCTCGTGTCGCCTGTTCTCTCGCATCCGGACTATGACCGTCGGCTTCGGATTCGCACCGAATCTGCTGTCCCTGCCTGGTGGCAGGCGCTCGCGGGCTGGACGATGCGGATCCACCGCACCCTCATCACCGCCGGTGGGGATTTCCACCCCGCCCCGAGAACTGGTGACATCGACGCTAGCACGGTCGGCGATGTCAGTCGCATTGCGATTCCGGTGAGCGAAATGCGTCTCGGGCATGTCGTCTCGCTCAGCTGTCGCGCGGGGTGGTCGACGGCCGCGACAGTGTGACGAGGACGTCCTCTCCGAGTCGGGTCACCGATCTCGTGCTGAACCGATGGCCGTCGTCGAGGGTGGTCACGCCCGGGATCTCGACCGAACTGCGACCGGCACCCAGCACCAGCGGGGCGACGTAGGCGTGCACCTCGTCGACGAGGCCCGCCGCGAAGAACGCGCCGAGGATGTGTGGCCCGCCTTCGACCAGCACCCACAGCGCGTCGGGCAGCGCGGCGAGGACGTCGGCGGGGTCGTGGGAGTCGATGCGGACCAGCGGTCCGCCGGCCGGATCCCGGAGCCGGGCGTCGGCCGGGATGTCGCGGTGGCCGAGGACCACGCGCGCGGGCTGGTGCGGGTGCAGTGCGCCGTCGGCGGTGCGCGCGGTGAGCGTGGGGTTGTCGGCCAGCGCGGTGCCGGTACCGATCACGATGGCGTCGATCCGGGCGCGCTGTGTGTGCGCGTGGTCGCGAGCCTGCGGGCCGGTGATCCACTGGCTGGTGCCGTCGGGCGCTGCGATCCGGCCGTCGACACCGGACGCGATCTTCGCGGTGACGTGCGGACGACCGAGACGCTGGCGGGTGAGCCATGGCCGCAGGGGCCCGTCCTCGACGGCGCCGGCGGATACTCCCCCGGTCACCCGGACCCCGGCGGCCCGAAGCGTCTCGGCACCACCGGCGGCGACCGGGTTCGGGTCACTCACCGCGTACTGGACTTCGGCGATCCCGGCCTCGATGAGTGCCTGCGCGCACGGGCCGGTCCGGCCGATGTGGTTGCACGGTTCGAGGGTGACGATCGCGGTGCCGCCTCGCGCGGCCTCGCCTGCGGCTCGGAGCGCCATGACTTCGGCGTGCGGCCCGCCGGGTGGTTGGGTCGCCCCGACGCCGGCGACGGTGCCGTCGGCCGCGAGGATGACCGCGCCGACGGGTGGGTTGGGCGAACTGATCCCCATCGCCTCCCGGGACGCGCTGATGGCGCGTCCCATGGCGACGGCGATGTCCATCGGCTCAGGCCTGGGTCTGTGCCCGCGCGGCGGCGGCCGACTCGCGGAGTGCGGCGACGGCCTGTCCGGGATCGTCCGCGCCGTAGACGGCCGAACCGGCGACGAAGCAGTCGATGCCGGCCTCGGCGGCCTCCTCGATGGTGTCGGCGTTGATGCCGCCGTCGATCTCGACGAGGAGCCGCAGGTCTTCGGCGTCGATGAACTTCCGGATGGCGCGGGCCTTGTCGAGGACCTCGGGGATGAACTTCTGACCGCCGAAGCCCGGCTCGACGCTCATGATCAGCAAGGTGTCGAAGTCGCGCAGGATCTCGAGGTAGGGCTCGAGCGCGGTACCGGGCTTGATCGACAGGCCCGCCTTGGCCCCGGCGGCGCGGATGTCACGGGCGACACCGATCGGGTTCTCGGTGGCCTCGGCGTGGAAGGTCACGTTGTGCGCTCCGGCCTCGGCGTACGGCGGCGCCCACCGCTCCGGGTTCTCGATCATCAGGTGGCAGTCGAGCGGGATGTCGGTGGCCTTCAACAGGCTCTCGACAATCGGGAGTCCGAGGGTCAGGTTCGGCACGAAGTGCGCGTCCATCACGTCGACGTGCAGCCAGTCGGCGCGGGTCTCCCCCGGCTGCGCCACCGCAGCGGCCTCGGCCGCGAGATTCGCGAAGTCCGCGGACAGGATGGACGGGGCGATCATGGGCGCGGTACCGGCGGTGCACATGGTCGACAAGTGTAGGACGCGGGTTCCGCTACGGACGAAAGCGTGCCGGCGTCTCAGACGCCGTTCGCCGGCCAGCCGGGGGACGGGGGCTCAGGCGGGCGCGGGGTTGGGCCGGTTCCCCTAACCGCGTCTTCAGGCAGCACACCTTCGGGGACCGGGTGCGTTCGACAGATCTCCAGTTCCGCAGAGTTGTCGCGCCCGACGGCTGCGAATTCGAAGTGGTCGGCTCGCCACCCCCCGAATACGTCCAGTCGTGCCTCACGAGCGGCGCCACGTTGCCGAGCGGGCGGCGCCTGTCCCGACCGAGTGAAGGTGATCACGGATGGGACTGCACTTTTTGGGTAAGTGGTCCAGGCTCCCGCCCCGCCTGAGTTGTCACTAGAGGCGTAACCGTACTCGCACAGAACGATCTCGTCTTGCGGACCCAGTCGCTCCCGCCTGGACGCGACGAATACGGACGTCCCCACGAGACCGCCCTCAGCGCTTTCGCTCGGGATCGCGCGAACTCGTTGCTCAATCCCCGGTGCCGATGCGTTCACGAACCCCGGATACGCCCACTTCGTGGACTGCCCCTCTCGCGCAAGGTAGAACGACTCCACGTACGCGCGCACGAAGGTTCCTTCAGCAGAGAGTGGATCGAACTCGTCGTTCCCCACCCAGCGGAAGGTGACATCGAATCCGGGTGGCCGAACAGCGCTATGCGCGGGCGTGGTCACGCCCACATCCGGACTGTCGCTCGAACCGCAAGACGAGATTGCGAGGGCCATCATCACGGCCATGCCAACTGCAGCGGGTGGCGCGGATCGCCTCACCAGCCCGCGCCGTCCGCGAAGTTTTTATCGTTCATCCTTGCCAGTTGGTTGTTGTAGTCGGTGAAGAAATAGCTGCCGCGGGCTCCGACAAGCTCCTGAACAACCGATTTGAGAGCGATTCCGTCCCAGCCTGGCGGTAGGCCGTCCTTTGCAACTGAGTCCAGAAAATCCTGATCATAGGCTTGAGATCCATAGATGGACCGGAACGAATCCGTCTCGAGAAACTCCGGATGACTGGATATGTAGCCCTCGAGCATCTCTCGGTACACCAGGTCCAGGTCTGTGTTCTTGTACAAGCTAGCGCGCAAAGAAGCGAATTCAGTCGCTGAACCAACATCCTCAGGATTCGGCGGTAAGCCGGTGACATCGAGCTTAAGCGAGGGAGCCGCTATGTCAATCGCACCCTTGATAGCCGGGCTCAACCCGGGAATACCTGTTGCGAGCGACTTCACGGAATCGAACGCGGCGCCGTGCAGGGCGTAGTCGCGCGCCGCGTCATAACGCCGGTCGGCAGTATCTTCGTCTAGCATCGCGTTCATACCGGCGGTCATTCCACCGTGTAGTCGAGCCACCTTTTCCCCGAGATCAGTGCGCTCTGGGTCGCTACCGAACACCTGTTCAAGCACATTGGCTTGCCAGAGCGCGCTTGTGTTCATCACGCGCCCGGCTTCCGGGTCCGAGGTGAGGATTTGGAACAACGACTTGAACTGATTCGCCTCGCCGAGGGCGGTTACACCGCGAGTGTCGAACAGCGTCGGGTCCACCTCGGCCAGTTCGGCCAGAAACGGACTGACTGCTCGCGCAAGCGTTCTCGTCAGTTCGGGGTTGACCTCACCCAATGAAGCGGACCCGCCGTTCATGTCTTCGAAGTCACTCTTGTTCTCGGCGATGATCCTTGCCAGCTCGCTCGCGATCTGACCGGATCTGACGCCGTCGGCCATGCGCTCGGCAGACACACCATCTGGGGTGCTGGCGACCTCGGGCATCCAATTGAACAACCGGTTGATCCCGTCGTGTTCACGTCCTGCCTTGTCTGCCCAGTCGAACTGGAATAGCTCTTTCATTGCCAGCGATGGGTCGTAGGGCTTCTCGCCCCCATCAAGACTGTGAACTGCCGGCATCGACGAGTGCGAGCCGCCTGTGGCCCCCACCACCGCATCGTGGACGGCAATGTGGTCGGACCCAGCGACTCCCAGCATTCTGTCGAGCAGCCTCTCGACGGACGGGTGCGAGATGGTTTCGTTCCGGTCGGTGATGTAACGCTCGTTTACGTCCCCGCCGGCAATCTCGCTCGCACGAGCAATGATCGCCCTGTCGACGTCGCTCCCGAGCTGGACAGATTGCGACCCGTACGAGGCGAGACCCGAGTCCTCTGACCGGTGCTCCAGGACATCCATGAGGTCGTTGAAGTCGTCAACAGAGCCGAGCCGGGTGACCTCGATCATCCGGCTACCGTCTACGCCAGACGGATCGTTGGAGATGCTCGCCTTCGACGCTGCCGGACCACTCAGAAGGTCCCGTATCGGCGCTGGGAGTTGGTTCAATCCTCCTGCCACGAGTGGCGTATTTGTCCCCAAGACCTCGGCGATCGAATTCGAATCGGTCTGTCTGGTCCGCAAGTTCGGGTTCCCCAGCAGATAGACGCCGTCGCCGAGACCTCGTTTCAGGTTCTCTCGCTCTGCGCCGATGTATCTGTCGCCGAACGACTTCAGCGCATCAAGAGACAGCGGCTGCCCCTCGGGTCCGCCACCCCAACTCGGTGTGTAGATCGCTTTCAGGTAATCGAACTGCTCCTTCGAAATCTCCGCGAAGTCCCCGCGGGCTAGCGCGGCCCGCTGTTCCGCGGTCAGGCTGGTGGCACGGAAGAACCGATCTTTCTGCTCCTTCGTGGCACTACCACTCATGATGGCCTGGACATCGATGCTCGCCTGGCCGGGCGAGTAGCTCGACGCGAGTGGCGCATTACCTTCGGCATCGCCAAAGGCTGCCGCGAGAACTCTCGCCCCGTTGCGATCGTCCTCGCCCATCTGATCGGCCAGGGAATGCAACGAGAGGGTCGCCGTCTTCGCCTCCTCCGCTCGGGCGGCCTGAGCGTCGAGAATCGAGCGCTCGGTCGCACTTCCCGCCTCCACGCCCTTGAGCTCGGCCGCATAGTCTCGGGTGTCTCGTACCGTCCAGTCGTCGGCAACGCTGAACTCGTCCCGTTCCAGCCCGAGCGCTCGAACCAGTGCGGTGGTGCGATTCGGACTGATCGCAGACGACGTATCCCGGAGCGCAGTGGCGGCGCGGGTGATGTCGGCCCCGAGTTTGTTGATCTCGGTTCGATCGGAGTCGGTGCGCGTCTCACAACCCCGCTGGGAGTCCCCCACCCACCCTTTGGAGTCACCCGCTTTCATCGGCGCTTCGGCCATCCTCTGGGTGAGATCCCTCAGGTCATCCACGGCCGCGTCGAGCGCAGACGCGGCCGCATCCAGAGACATCAGGTCCCAGCCGTTGACGACAGACCGCGATGGTCGCGACATCAGAACTCGCTGATGGCACGGAAGCCGCTGGCCAGGGACTCCTCGGTATCAGCGACGTCACCGGCGGCCTGGTAGCAGGTCTGCGACACCTGGTCCATCCTCGCCGCCGCGCGGCCCAGCAGTGAACGGACGGTGCCGTCTTTGCCGGCGCACGCAGCGCCGATCGCCGACGCCGGCATCGCGGCCGACGCATCGTCGAAGGCGGACTTCCCGGTCCACAGAGCTCGTGTCTCCGATGAGCATCGAGCCAGCGCATCGCCCACGCCGGTGATGACACCCAGCTCCTCGACACCGAACCGCTCAGCCATACAAACCCCCGAGTTTGCACCGACAACGACGTGGCGGACCGCCACGACGAACAACCTAGTACAGCATCACCGGACTGTGCGTTCGCCATCCACAATCACGACGCTGCGAGTATCTGGATCAGGCTGGTTTCGACGCCGCTGCGTCCTGGCGGTTGATGCCCCATCGCGGGTGGAGCGACACTGCGGTGTCGTAGCGCGGTCGGGGTGATCACGTCGATGACGCGGACGCCGTCGACCATCTTCACGTCGTAGAACCAACCGGGGGCCTCCTTGGCGCGGTTGTGCAGGACGCAGGTTCCATCAGCGTTTACCGCGCTCGTCGGGCCGTGGCGCCGATGCGGTGTGGCGTGGTCGATCTCGACGATCGGTGCACCGCAGTAGGGAGTCCGACACCGTTGGTCACGCATCCGGATGAAGTGGGCGAGAGCGGTTGGGAAAGCTCGTGCCCGTGACTCCATCGCCACCAGCGCGCCATCGGACGGTCTCGCGTACAACTTCCGCATCGTCGAGGCGGTCTCCCCCTCGGGCGACACCGAATCGGCCACCAGCAGCCGCGCGATCGTCGCCGGGATCGGTCCGTATCCGTGGACGTCGGCGGCCGAATCGTCTAGGCCGAACAAGGACCGGTCGGACAGAACGACATTGAGCGCGATCGGTGTCGGCTCTGCGACAGCGCGTCCGGTGACACGTTCGACCAGGGTGTCGGTCATGACCTGTGCATGATTTCGGTCGTCCTGTCCGACAACTGAGTCGGCGTGCTTCTTCAACGCGGCGTACACCGCGATCCCGTCCGCCATCGGCAGCAGCACCGACAGTTTCGTCATCAGATCCGGCGCGGGTCGCACACTGACGCGGCGGTCCTTCTCGGCCTTCGATTTACGTGCCACCACCGCTTCGGAATCGAGTTCGTACGCATGGCGCTTGGCCGATGCTTCGATCTCGCGGTCGGACACCCCCACCAGAGCTGCGGGATCGGCGCAGATCCGGCGGTCGATCTCCTCACGCGCTTCACGTGTCAGATAAGCGGTTTCGCGTACCAGGATCGTGGCCCGCCACTCGGTGAGCACACCGGAAGTCAGTGCCGCCATCGTATGGGGCATCTCGTGCGCCAGGGCGCGGGCGAATCCGAGGCACTGGCTTCCCTTTCGGGGCGAGACCTTGCGCGCCAGACCGATCTCGGCGGCGAGTCCGCGACCGCGCCGGCGCTCCGGTACGTTCCGTGCTGCTTCGTCGGCTGCGCGCAGCGCGTCGAGATTCGCGGTCTCACGCACCTGGGCCGCCGTGCATGCCGACTTGATCTCCTCGAGCAGAGTGAGCCGATCCACCGACTCCGCCTCCTCGAGACCCACGGGCATTGCCGACAGCCCACCCACGATGGACCGTAGATGCTCGGTAGCCAAGAGGCCAGTTGCGTCTGAAGCGACGTCGTACATACATTCGATGGTACCGGAAAAGCAGCACATGATGGTGCACTTTCCACAAGGCGGACGCCAGATTTGCACTTAGCCATTGAGTTAAGCGATGGGACCTGCAACACTTAGCCACATGGCATACAGTTCGGTCGCACTCGACGAGATCTTCGGCGCGCTCGCCGATCCCACGCGTCGCGCCGTCGTCGAACGCCTGGGGCGTGGGCCGGCCAGCGTCGGCGAGCTCGCCGAACCCTTCCCCATCACCCTGCCGTCGTTCATGAAGCACCTGCGCGTGCTCGAGGACAGCGGGCTCGTCTTGACCAGAAAGGTCGGACGCACACGGATGTGCACCCTCGACAGGCGCCGTATGCGCCGTCTGTCGACGTGGCTCGAACATCAGCGCACCGTGTGGACCGAACGCACCGACCGTCTCGAAGACTTCGTGACCGACACCGAGGAGACACCATGATCGACCCAGAACTCGACCTGACCCTGCACCGGGTGATCGGTGCTCCGCGACAACGCATCTGGGAGGCGTGGACCCAGCCGGAGAAATTCGCCAAATGGTGGACGCCGGCTCCGACGGTCACCCGCGTCGACCGCCTCGAGCCCGAACCGGGCGGTGGGCTCGTGACCCGGATGAGCGACGACGGAACCACTTTCGTACCACACATGGATGCCGTCTTCCTCGTCGTCGATCTCCACGAGCGCCTGGTGTTCACGAATGCCGTCGACAGTTCGTGGCGCCCTGCCGAACCGGCTCCGGTCCCCATGACCGCCGAGATCTCTCTGGCCGAGCACGCAGACGGAACCGAGTACAGCGTCGTCGTGCGCCATCGGAGTCCGTCCGATCGTGACCGCCATGAGGAGCTCGGGTTCTACGACGGCTGGGGTTCGGTCACCGCTGCGCTCGCCACCCTCGTGGAAAGCAGAACGTCCTGACCCGGAACTAGTCCCGCGTCAACGCCGCCAGGAACATGGCGTCGGTGCCGTGGACATGCGGCCAGAGTTGAACGTGGGGTCCGTCGCCCAACA
>ERZ501011.10-NODE-10-length-64289-cov-10.651057_pt1 | contig 64289 bp, 65 predicted proteins | sample MGYA00248833_ERZ501011 | MGnify/ENA primary metagenome ERZ501011 (study PRJEB25958, sample SAMN03398530) | human skin metagenome | study: EMG produced TPA metagenomics assembly of the Human Skin Microbiome Metagenome (human skin metagenome) data set. | reverse complement strand
CAAGAAGCTCAAGAGGCAGGGCAATGTTGTCACGCAATGTGAGCTCGGGAACCAGTTCAGAGTTCTGAAACACCAGGCCGATCGTTTGCAACCGCCACGCCGCACGCCGCCTGTCATCTAGCCCGTATACATCCACATCGCCATGTACGACCCGCCCTCTCGTCGGCGCCTCCAAACCGGCAAGGCACATCAACAATGTTGACTTACCCGAACCAGAAGCACCGACGACCACGTTCACTGATCCCGCAGGCATGACCAGCGAGACACCGTCCAATGCGGGTCGGCCCGCGTGGGGGAACTGCATGACCACGTTGTGACATATCAAGGAGTGCCGGTTGAGCATGGGGTAGCCAATCCGTCGAGGTTCAAAGCAATCATCAGGTGGTAATTCGCTAAACCATGACCGCCATCCCAATGCTCCCACATGCGCGCCCCAACTTGGATTTATGCCATGTTATGCATACTTATACGTTATGTCGTGTCACCTGGGCCCGGTGAACTGGCGCGCTATGTCGTCGAGGTGTACACCGGGGTCGCTCCGGTGTTGGCCACCGAGCCGAATGGCGTCAAGCCCGCAATCGGTGAGCTGTACCTCGACGTCACCAAGCTGGCATGGACCGCTGATCCGTCCGGCAACACCTCCGAGAGGATCGCAATAACCTCGGTGGGGGCCACCGTCACGCTGTCGAACGACTCCGACGGCCCCGGCCACCACTGCTCCCGAGGCCCCGGCTCCGACGACTGCTGCTCCGGGCACCTCGGCCTCGATCGACGACAACGGTTGCGGTCCGCCGCACACCGGCGTCTGATCACAACCCGTATTGCGGTCGCATCGACACCAGTTTGACGATCTCGTCATCGGGCAGTTCCCGCAGTCCGTCGCGACGCTCGAGTAGGTAGGTGATCTGCGCCGTGTACTCGAGACGCTCCATGGCCATGTACGCGGCCCAGACGTCAGGTCCCCAGGTGAACGCTCCGTGGTATTCCATGAGGCAGACGGTGTGAGTCTTTGCGTACTTCGACGTCGCTTCAACAACACCCGGTGTCGACGGGGTGGCGTAATCAGCCAGCGGCACCTCGGGCATGACAATCGAGGATTCCGGCATGAGCTGTTCGGTTAGAGCTCACTCTCGAATAGCCATCACCATGGCGTACACGGGGTGAGCGTGAACTGCTCCGCTAATGCTGGGATTGGCCCGATACTGGGCCAAGTTCATGAGGGCCTCACTCGTCGGTCGGTATCCCTCGCACGGCGGTTCGACGACGGTTCCGACGAGGACCAGGTACGCGGACGGAAGATGTCCTTGGTCTCAATGTTGTGCATCGAGACCGGGATGCGCAGCATGGCTGCCAGGGTGAGAACGTCAGCGCCGATATGGCTGTACCCCGTCGAGGTGTGGTTAGCTCCCCACTTATCCATCCAGTCATAAACGCTACTGAAGGCTCCGCTCGAGGGAATGCGCGACACGAAGAACGTTGTCGGCCACGTCGGGTCCGCCCGCTCAACGATGGTGTCTGTCCCCTCGTCCGGGAGCGTCCGTCCCTCGACAATCTGCAGGGTCGGTCCAACTCCAGCGACCATGTTCATACGAACCGCTGTCACCGTCGTGTCCCCCACCGTCGTGAAGTGGGTCGAGAATCCGCCGCCCGGGAAGTACTCCTGGGTCGCCGAGTGGAAGGTCGTCGCAGCGAGATCGGCCTGGATGTCGTCCTCGGTGAGATCCCACCAGTGCTTGATGACGGGAGTGCCGTCCGCCTCGGCCTCGCATTCTGTCGCGTTGAGAGTGCTCGCGCCGGAATTCCTGAAATCGACGAAACCACCAGCGGCACGACCGGTCAGCTCATGACCGGTGACGCGGCGAACGGCCTCCGGGCTCCAATAGGTACGGACATCGCTAAAGAACTGAGGACGCTGAGTGAGGAGGCTGCCGAGCAGCATCGCTATCCCGTTGAGGGCATCTCCCTCGGTGGCAAAGACCTGGGGCTGACGCAGTCCATCCGAGTCGAAGCTGGTGTTGAGCAGGGTTTCCATGACGTCGCCGTTCAGCTTGCCATCAGTCCACTGACGCTTGCCCTGGAAGCCGGCGGCGATGGCGTCGTAACCACCGGCCTCTTCCTTGAATCCCATGTCGGCCAGACGCAAATTGCCGTTCATGAGGTCTCGGGCAACCAGCACCATCTTGACCGAATACTCCAGCTGTTCACGCTTGTCAGCATCGCTGTGCTGCTTGTCAGCCGGATTTCGGTCCTCACCGATGCTGAGACCCATGCCATCGCCCACTTCCACTCAACGTGGTCATAGATACCCGCGGTGATCCTGCGGCCGAGTTCCACCATGTCGATGTACTGGCTGCGCATGCCCAAGTAATCCTGAAGGGCCTGCTCAGGGACATGACATCCGGCAATGCCCATCGACACGGTGCCCATCGCCAAGTAGCTCCGGACTCTCATGAGCCCGACTGCCAGGGCGGCTCGTCCGAAGCTGAGAATCCGGGCCGAGACGTCGTCAGTGAGGGCGTCGTCGGCATTCTGAACATCATGACCGTAGATGGCGAAGGCCAGAATACCCAGCTGTGTGTAGGCCGCCATGGCCGCAGCCACGGTGACGGCTCCAGAACGTTCAGTGGCGTTGAACCCCCTCGCGTGCGGAATGTCCGGAGTCAGGTCGAGGATTTCGGCGATGCAGTCCCACGAGGCGGTGACGGTGAGATCCGCACAGACACCCATAGCCTCGAGCGCACACCACGACGGCGTCCGTCGATGAGAAGTCGCATTCCGATGGCAGAGTTCAGAGAGCGGGTCTTGACGTCGATGTCAGGGGCGTCAAAGCATGGAAAACCTTCCAGATATGTGATGAGGACGAGATCGCACTGCTCAGTGCTCGATGAGCTCCAGTCCGATTGCGTACTGGGTAGGAGAAGCGGGAACCTCGATGACGGTGCGACCGTCACGGGTCTGGGTTTCGAGGACAGGTCCGCCAAGAACACGGGCCTGGCGGTACTCGCCTTCAACGACGAGGCGATCCGCACCGACGACATCCTCATTGGCGACGCCCCAGGCGAACAGGTGGGAATCCTTCGTCGTGAGATACCACTCGAGGTTGTCGCCCTGAGCGGAAATTTCGGGATCAGCAGGACGAGCAGCCATGATCCCCTCCCCACAGACGTCCATCCACCCGCCGATCTCCCGGAGTCCTCGACGGACCGAATCGGGCATGTGGCCCGTGGCGTCAGGGCCAATACCGAGCAGGTAATTCCCGCCTCGCGAGACGATCTTGATGAGGTTCGCAATGATCAAGCTCGTCGGCTTGGCCGGATCGTCCGGCGACAGGGAGCACCATTCCTTCGTCAGCGTCAGGCAGGCTTCCCACGGATAGTCAAGGATATCCTCCGGAATCTCTTGTTCCGGAGTCCGATAATTCTCGTGGGGGCCATGCACCGCTCGATCGACGACGATGATTCCCGGCTGTATTTCGCGCGCACGAGTGGCAATGTCATCGATACCAATAGGTTCCTCAGGCGTACTAACCCAACCGGCATCAAGCCACAACACGTTCATCGGACCGTAATTGGAAAGGATCTCGGTGATCTGGTCCATGGTGAAATCAACGAACCGCTGCCAGCGCTCGGGCTGGGCTTCAAGGTCGTAATTGTGAAAACGATCATGGATCCGCTTGGAACGGTCCCAGTAGCAGGCATGCGACCAATCGGCTTTGGAGAAATATGCACCAGTTTCCAGTCCTGCGCCCCGGAAGGCATCGACGACCTCGCGCAGGATGTCCCGACGCAGACCGGACGACTCTGACGTCGCCTTGAGGTTGGTGTACCCCGAGTCGTACATGCAGAACCCATCGTGGTGCTTCGTCGTGAAAACGCAGTACGTCATTCCGGCGTCAGCACAGGCCTGGGCCCATTCGGAAGCGTCAAAGTCCTCGCCCCGAAAGGTCTTGGCCTGATCGTAATACCAGTCCTGGTAACCGGCGTCATCGTTCGGGTCACCCGGGAATTGGGGCGCCTTGTCGGTAAACCAACCCAGGTCGTCGCGATGCAGGGACCATGACCCTCCCTGACCAATGGCGGAGTAGATACCCCAGTGGACGATAACGCCGAAGGTGAGGTCCTGCCAGTGCTTGAGGTTCTTGACGACCAGGGGGTCGGTCGGCCATTGGTATCCGGGGTCCTCAGACCCTCCGAGAGCGCCGGCTGCCTCCAGCTCTGCGGGATCGAGATCAGCATTGTCGGTCATGGTTCACTTCTTTGTGTCGGGGGAAAGGCATGGGAGTCCCAAATGTCATAAGTGCGTTGTGTGGATGGGTGAGGGTGGCACAGCTCAGAACTTCAGTCCGCCTTCCTCGATGCCACGGAAGAAGTAGCGCTGGGAGGCTAAGAACACCAAGAAGATGGGGATCACGGCAGTAATGGCGCCAGCGAGCACGATTCGGTAGTCCGTTCCGAATGAGGACTGCAGCTGCGCGATACCGATCATCATCGTGTAGTTCGAGGAGGACTGAGTGATGAGCAGCGGCCACAGATAGTCCTGCCACGCGAAGATGAAGGCTGTCAGGCCGACGACGAGGGATCCCTTGACCTGTGGCAGGAAGATGGTGAAGAACCTTCGCACTTCACCCGCACCGTCGATATAGGCGGCGTCCTCGATCTCATCCGGGATACCGAGGAATGCGGCCCGCATGAGGAGCACATGGAAGGGTCCGATCATGCCTGGAGGCCAGATACCGATGATGGTGTCGTAGAACCCGAAGGAACGGACCTGCGAGTACAACGACAGCATGATCGATTCAAAGGGGAAGATCAGAGCTGACAGGGCAACGGCCGTCACCACGCCTCGACCCGGCCATCCCTTGCGGGAGAGCATGTAGCCACAGACCGAGGAGAAGACCAGGGCAGAGACGATGTTGAGGCCGCACACCGCGAACAAGTTGGCGATGTACCTCACGATGTCAGTAGTACGGAACAGCTCACCGAACGCGTTGAGGGACCAGTGCTGCGGGAATGCCGTGGCTCCCTTTCCGTAGATCGGATCTCCGGAGCTCTTGAAGGCTCCCAGCAGTGGGAGAAACACCGGGCTCACGAGGACGACAAAGACCACGAGTAGGGCGATGTAGTGTCTGAAGAGACCCCAACCATGGAATTTGGACTTGTTGATGGAGCGTTTGCGCACGCACAGTGCCGAACTCGCAGGAAAAACAGTGGATGTGGTCACCGGTATCACTTCTCACCAGAGCGACGGTTAAAAACCTGACCGATAATGATGAAACCAACGGTCATGACGAAGAGGAAGACGGCGGCAGCCGATCATCGAGAGGATTGAGACAAGGGCCATCATAATCTTCATGCCGGGGACGGTGACCGTAAAGAAGGACTTCACAGCGCCTGCACCATCGATGACTGCGGCCTCGTAGAGGAGCTTGTCGATATTCGCCAGCGCTGTCAGATACATCAGCATGTAGTAGGGAACTCCAGACCACAGGGTTATGAGGCACGACGAGATGATCAACCACCAGCGCCCAGTGAGGAACGGCACCGGGGAGTTGATCAAGCCGGAGCCAACGAGGAAGTTGTTGACCAGACCGTTGTCCTTGAGGATCGCACTCCACGCCAATGCGATGACCACCAGAGATGAGATGGCCGACAGGTAGAAGAGAGTACGAAAAATGCCAATACCGGGGACATGCTCTTTGACAAAAACACCGAGGATCAGGGGAAGCATTGTCATTAACGGGACGACGATAATCGCGTAGACGATTGAGTTCAGAACAGCATTCCATAATGCGTCGTCTGCGAAGATTTTTCCGTAATTTCCAAAACCGACCCAGTTTCCCCCTCTCCCAACGGAGTCGTATCAGTAAAGGAAAGCCTGAGCGTATTGAAGAACGGATACACGTAGAAGTAGATAACGAGAAGTAGCGGGACCCCGACCCACAGATACGGCACCCATGGTTTTCGGAATCGTGCTGATCCATTCACAGCCTGTATGCGTCCATGGCGGTGACCACCCGAACGCCGTGAACCTCGAGGACGAGACATGAAGAACCTTTTCGTATGTGAGCGGGGGTGAATTCCTGGTCCGGACACGGAGGGGCGACCGTGCCCCCTCCCACCAAGGATGACGTCACCAAGGGAGCTTCGCCAGCATCTTGTTCATCTTGTCCTGAGCAGTGTTCAGGGCATCCTGCGGCTTGGAATCACCCATAATGGCAAGGTTGACATTGTCAGCCAACGCGGCGCTGACGCCATGCGTGACATAGAAGTCAGGCATGTAGGCCTCAGCCTTGGTCGCTTCCTTGGCGCAGATGGCGCGAGCCTGAGCGAAGGCATCCTTGCCCTGGTCCACACCGGTGATCCACTCTGCGAAAGCGGCCGCGAGCGAAGCGTTCTTGGTCTTCTTCGAGATCGCGATGTATTGCCCGGAAAACAGCGGCTTGATGCCGTCATTGAGAGGCTCTGGGCCAACACCGGTACGGGCATATGCCTGGGCGGCATTCTTTTGGATGTTGCGAAGAAAGGACGCATTCGGCGTGCCGAAAGCCAGGGATCCTTCACCGTAGACCTTGGACCGATGGAGGCCCCCGGCAATCGAGTCCTTCGAAATTCCCCCTTGGCATACATGTCGGCCATCGTCGTCAGCCAGAGTAACGCGTTGGATTCCGAGGCAAAAGTGAACTTGGTGAAGTCGTCATTCATGACCTTGACGCCGAGGGCACGCCATTCCGCGAGCATGTACCACGACGTGTTGCCATAGACCGCCTGCTTGCCGGCAGCGGTGATTTTCTTGGCGAAGTCGAGGTACTCGGTCATCGTCTTCGGCGGGATTTCGGGATCGAGGCCAACATCCTTGAAAATGTCCTTGTTGTACGTCACGACGAACGGGCCGAAGTACCAGGGCAGAGCGGTGTGCTCGTTGTCCTTGCCGAGTTTGAGTTTGCCCCAGACGTCCGGGACGAACTTGTCGCCGATACCGGGCACCGAAGTCTCGATATCGAGCAGGTAATCAGCCCTCGACAGAGCCATGATGGTCGAGGACGGCATATTGACGACGTCAGCCATCGTGCCATTGGACGCCTGAGTCACCATCGTGGTGTCGAAGTCGTCAGTGCCCGGCAGATCCGTCCACTTGATCGTGCATCCGGAATGCTCTTTCTCGAACTTCTTGATGAGGTCGTTGAAGAACCCGTCAAAGGTTCCCTTCAGACCCTGAGCCTGGAAGGTGATCTCGCCCGACAACGTGTCCAGGTTGAGTTGCGACGCCTTCGCCGTAGCAGAGCCGCCCTTGTCGCCACCTTCCCCACACGCGGACAGTCCGACACCTGCAGCCAGCGTAGCGCCCAGACCGAGGTCACGGCGCCGCGAAATTGGCAACGAATCTGACATGAGGACCTCCATTGGTCTTCCACCCACGGACACGTGGCCCACGCGCGTAGACGTCGACTTCTATCGTCGAGTTAATGGGAGCGTAGCACCAAATGCGAGCGCAAACAAACAGGCGCGCAAAAAATTCCGTGAACCATTCAACCGTGCTTTTTGCAATAATGAGCATCATCGTGGATCGACCCGATCGACGTCGCTCAGCAGCCCCGCCCAACCTCCAGGTGAATCGCCATGTCATCAAGAGCAACCCTCAGCGACGTCGCCAAAGCATGCGGCGTCTCCTCGCAAACCGTCTCCCGGGCGCTCAACGACAGTCCACTCGTCCGACCTGAGACCAGAGCCAAGGTCATGGCCGCCGTCGAGACCGTCGGATATGAACCAAACCTCGCCGCCCGCGCCCTCGCAGCTGGCGGATCACGGGCGGTTGGAATCTTGCTGACGACCCGTCTGACTCACGGCATGTCCACAACCTTCACCGCACTGGTAGGCACACTGCGGGAGCATAGTCGCCCATTCGTCCTCGACACCGCGATCGAGAATGACGAGGAATCCCTACGCGCCGCTCTGGCTCGACTCCGCGGCTACAGCGTCCAGGCAACCATCTTGCTGGCACAACGAGCCAAATCCGTTGCCATCGCATCCCAGCAACGCCACGGCGACAAGCTGGTCTCTGTCATCGCAGGGCACCCCGACTCCCCCGAGTCACCAATTGTCGCGATCGACCAAGCACTGGGAGCCCGTCTAGCCACTAAACACCTCATCGAACAGGGCTACCGGAATCTTCTCCATGTCCCTGGCGACCTGGAATGGCAGGACGCGTCAGAACGGCTTTCCTCCTACATCGCCGTCTGCAAAGAGGTCGGCATCGACCCTGCATGGATGCCAGCCAATTCCTGGGGAGCCGAAGCCGGGGCAGCCGTGGCTGAAGAACTTATCGCCGGACATCTCCCCGACGCGGTTCTCGCTGGCAACGATGACATCGCCATTGGCATGTGTCACACATTCCTCACTCATGGCGTGAGGATCCCCGACGACATCGGCATTGTGGGATTCGACGACATCCCTCAAGCTCGCTGGATGACCCCATCCCTCACCACGGTCGTCCAGGACTTCGAAGCACTCGGACGCCAAGCAGTCGAGGCCGCGGAAGCCCTCATCGCTGGAGAGGCTCCGGAGTCGTGCCAGCTCTCCCCCACTTTGGCGGTGAGGCACTCGTCACGCCGGCACTAAAGGACGTTCCAATATGAAGTTATATCCTGCTATGTATAATGATGCATTTTGCGGTGTCACTCCGACACCGAGCCCTCCCTCAATGCCAATATCATCAAGTCGCTCAACAACGACCCCACCATCGCCACGATAGTTCCCAACGACATCAAAATCCGGCACCCTCCACAACGGCGCCACAGCCAACTACACACCCGCACAGTCATCGACACCGACGGATCCACCATCATCAGCTACGACAGCGCTGGTCTTCGTCCGGGGTCTTGTGACGAACCCAACTATCAGTGGTCAGTAGTGTGGCTGTACTTGCGTGAGGTCAAAATCATTACTGGTATCAGTTACACCATCCTGCTGACGCGGCAATGCCCCTCGGAACCGCCGTAGCACTTCTCATGGCCATCATGAGGCAGTCCCACATTCTCCATTGGGGTGCCCTTCGGAGATCTACAATTCGCCAGCGTCGAGACAGAAAAGGTCGTCACAGCGCTAGCAGCCGCCATCATCGGTCTGGGCCTCAACGAGGGCGCCTACCTGGCCGAAATCACCCGCTCAGGTTTGGAATCCGTCGACGTCGGCCAGACTGAAGCAGCCAAAGCCTTGGGCATGAAACCGTCCCTCATCATGCGACGCGCTATTATTCCTCAGGCGATGCGAGTCATCATCCCTCCGCCGGGCAACGAGACCATCGGCATGCTCAAGACGACCTCGCTAGTTCTTGCTTTGCCCTTCACTCTCGATCTGCAATATGCCACCAGCGCCATCGCGAACTGCACCTACGCTCCAATTCCCCTCCTCGTCGTCGCTGCCTGCTGGTACCTCGTTATGACGAGTGTCCTCATGATCGGGCAACATTTCCTCGAGCAGTACTTCGGTCGCGGATTCAACGGGAGGTCTTCGTCGAAGCGGCTGCGCCGCCAGGCCGCCATCCAGGCGGCTGGAACTACGTATAAGAACATTGCCCTGGAGGTCGAGCAGTGAGCACATCCGCCGAAGCATTTGCAAGCGCCGAACCGATGGTGCACATCACAGGGCTGCACAAGGAGTTTGGACCCCTGCACATCCTCAAAGGAATCGACCTCGACGTCGCCCCTGGTGAGGTCTGCGTCCTGATCGGCCCGTCAGGCTCCGGAAAATCTACCTTGTTGCGGTGCATCAATCAGCTGGAAACCTTCGAAGTCGGGGAAATCTGGGTCGGTGGTCAACGTGTGGGCTACGAACACGACCCGCTCCCCGACGGCCGGCTCAAGAGGCTTTCTGACAAAGGCATTGCCGCCCAGCGCGCTCGCGTCGGCATGGTCTTCCAACGTTTTAATCTCTTCCCTCATATGACCGCCTTGGGCAACGTCATGGAGGCCCCCATCAAGGTGTCGGGACTTACCAAGGAAGAGGCGAAGCCGCTGGCCATGTCTTTGTTAGACCGTGTCGGCATGGCTGATCGGGCTAACCACTACCCCACTGAGCTGTCCGGTGGCCAGCAACAGCGGGTCGCCATTGCTCGCGCTATGGCCATGAAGCCCGAACTCATGCTCTTCGACGAACCTACCTCGGCCCTTGACCCCGAACTCTTCGGCGAAGTGCTGAACGTCCTCAAGGACCTTGCCGGCGAAGGTATGACGATGATCGTTGTTACCCACGAGATGGGATTTGCCCGCGAAGTCGCCGACCACGTCGTGTTTATGGATGACGGAGTCGTCGTCGAAACTGGCTCCGCCAGTCAGGTCATTGGTAACCCGAAATCTAACCGCCTACGCGGGTTTATCGATTCTGTGCTATGAAATGTCGTGTCGTCATGACACAGTGACGGTGTGCATGACGACCAGATGATCAGGCTCGGCCAATATCTCAAGTTCGCCAACCTTGCCGAGACTGGCGGGCAAGCCCGCGAACTTATCGCATCGGGGATGGTCAGCGTCAATGGCAAGGTGGAGACCCGGCGGGGACGTCAGCTCCACCCCGGTGACGAGGTGACGGTCACGAACGGCGGGCAGACCGTCACAGCGACTGTCGATCTCACCGAGCCTGACGTCCCCTGGTGATACCGCGCATACCTATCAACGTGACGAGTGGCCTGAACCATATGGCCCAGGTCACTCATCATTGACAGAATCCTAGCAATCAGGCCGATTTTGCAGCCTTGACCGCCTTGCGGGCATCAACAATGCCCGTACCGCAACCGGTCTTGCATTTAGCCGGGTTCACCGACTGTTTGAGGATTTCCTTGATCCTCGCGGGGGTGAGGTTCGGGTTGGCCGCGATCATGAGAGCAACAACGGCGGAGACGTGCGGGGCAGCCTGGGAGGTGCCCTCCATGTAGCCGTAGGTCGGGGCCGCAGGAGTCGTTTCGCCGTTATTCAGGGTGGATAGGATCATGTCACCGGTGCGGTCGTCACCGCCAGGAGCGGACACGTCAACGGTCGAACCGTAATTCGAGAAGTACGACTGGGCACCAGTCTCACCGGTAGCTCCGACAACGACCACATTGCGGCAGTTGCCGGGTGTCGACTTACGGACGTCCATCGCCTCGTTACCGGCTGCCACAACGACGGTGGATCCGCGAGAGACGGCCGCATCAATGGCTCGCTGATACGTGATCGGGCAGTAGTTAGACGGACCGCCGAGGCTCAGATTAATGACCTTAGCGGGGTTGTGGTTAGTGGGAACACCCGGAACCTCGCCACCAGAGGCCCACGTAATACCGTCGGCAATATCGACGTCGGTCCCACCGCAATGACCTAGCGCTCGAACCGGCAGGATCTTGGCGCCAGGGGCGGCTCCTGCGACACCCCTAGCATTGTTGGTCGCAGCGCCAATAATGCCCGCCACGTGGGTCCCATGCCACGACGACGGCACGTCACGCCGGGTGCAGGCCCCCGCACGAGTCCAATCGCCCTCATCGGAGGGATCCGAATCGCGACCGTTACCATCGCCGGCGGCATAACGATCAGAGATGAAGTCGTAGCCAGGTAGGACCTTGCCATCCAGATCCGGGTGCTTGGTGATGCCGGAGTCGATGACGGCCACGGTCACTCCGGATCCTGTGTTGGTTGCCCATGCGCCGGGAGCGTCAATCCCGTTCTCAGAATTCAGGCCCCATTGACGGTTCCAATACTGGTCGTTCGGGGCCGACGACACTGCAGCAGGATGGACACCGGTGTTCTCATTAATCGTCATATGCAAGACGGGCTCGACGGATTCCACCTCCGGGTTGCGTTCGATCTCAGATGCAAAAGCCTTAGCCGCCGTAGCATTGAGCCCTTGAGAAACCTGAACCGACATGGAGTTGTTGGCACGCGCCAATGACTCAGTGACGTGGGCACCTCGCACCTTCGCAGCACGATCCACTAACCCTCGCAGAGACGTGCTGGTTGCCTGCATCGCGGAGGCGGCATGAGCGGTCCTAACGCGCTGGGCAGAGGCCGAACGGTCCTTAAGATGAACGACGAATCCGCTGGTGGACTGTATAGAATCGGAAGTGCGCAGCGGTGAGATAGTGAAGCCAGGAGCGGCGCTGCTGGGGACTGCGGTCGCGACAAGTGATGCGCCGGTGATCGCACAGAGCATCAAGGTCAACGTACGGCGTAGTGCCATATGTCCATTCCTCTCAGTTTGCTGAAGGTGAAACGAACCTAGGATGACAGTGGGTCATTTATTTAGACATAGCCTGACACAGCCTATAAATGTCTCGCACGACAATCGAGAAATCTCCCTGAAATACGACCGAGCTCGCCTGGATAGCGAGTGTGCGTCCGGCATGACGAAGTCGGGGGCACTAAACGTCCCCAGTTACTTCTGCTGGCTGGCCCATCAGCTCAGGACCCGCTCGTTAACTCTCCCTGAGCCCACGGAAGGCTCGGCACGGCACGAGCAAAGGCACGCAGAATCTCCTCGGCCCCCTCCAGAGCGCTAGTAGCCTCGATACCCAGACCGGCCTCAATGCGCTCTGCCGTCTGCTGAACGCTGGGGTCGGTATCAAGTGACTCCAAGATCTCGTTGCGGACCATATTCCACAGCCATTCCCGCTGCTGCTCAGTACGACGAATTTGGAGGGAACCATCCTTCTCTAGATACGCGCGGTGGTCAACAATCGCCTGCCAGACATCGTCAAGGCCCTCCTTGGTGTACGAAGAGCAGGTGAGCACCGGAACACGACGCTTGTCCGCGTCAGAGGAGACAAGCTTCATAGCAATTGAGAGATCTCGGGCGGAGACTCGCGCATTACCCGCATTGTCGCCGTCAGCCTTGTTAACCGCGACGACATCAGCCAGCTCCAGAATCCCTTTCTTAATGCCCTGAAGCTGGTCACCAGTTCCAGCAACCGAGAGCATAAGGAAGGTATCGACCATTCCAGCCACCGCCACTTCAGACTGGCCAACGCCCACGGTCTCAACGAGGACGACGTTGTAGCCAGCCGCCTCCATGACGATCATGGACTCGCGAGTCGCACGGGCAACGCCACCAAGGTGGCCCCCCGAGGGTGAGGGACGCACAAACGCCTCGTCACGATTAGCCAGATCGCCCATCCGGGTGCGGTCACCAAGAATCGAACCACCGGTTCGCGTCGAAGAGGGATCGACGGCCAAAACCGCGACCTTGTAGCCAAACTCATCGATGAGTCTGCCGCCCACGGCGTTAATAAAGGTGGATTTGCCGGCACCCGGAACGCCAGAGATACCAACTCGAATGGCATCACCGGTGCGCGGCGCTAGCTGACGCAGCATCTCGCGCGCCATCTCACGATGAGCCGGCTTGCTCGACTCCACCAGAGTCAGCGCCCTGGCAATGTGCTGGCGGCTCCCGGCCAGAACTTGCTCAACCAGTTCGGGGACGTCGATCGGCATGATCACCATTTCTTTCATCAGGTGGGTACTTCTACCGTACCGCCCGAAGACGACGTTTACGGTTGCAGCCCCATCCCGCGTGGTTTTCCGTAGTATCCCAACATCGGGAGCTCACGAGGCCTTCGAAACCTAGGCTCCGAAGGCCTCGTTCAGGTTAGCAACCTATCGGGCTCAGTCGTCGTTGTGCGCGGCGAGCAGCTTCTCCATCAACTCAACGGCAGCGTCCGGGATAACGGTGCCAGGCGGATAGATGGCCGCCGCGCCATCCTTGCGCAGCTCGTCGAAGTCCTGGGTCGGAATGACGCCACCGACGACAATCATGATGTCGGAGCGACCAAGCTTGTCCAGTTCCTTACGCAGGGCCGGCACTAGCGTAAGGTGCCCGGCGGCCAGTGAGGAGACACCGACAACGTGGACGTCACCCTCAACAGCCTGTCGAGCAGTCTCCTCCGGGGTCTGGAACAGCGGGCCGACATCAACGTCCATACCAAGGTCAGCATAAGCGGTCGCGACGACCTTCTGGCCACGGTCGTGACCGTCCTGGCCCATCTTCGCGATCATGATACGCGGACGACGGCCTTCCTTCTCCTCGAACTGCTTGATGAGCTCGTGGACCTTCTTAGTGGACTCAGAATTGCCGGCTGCCTTGCTGTACACGCCTTCAATGGTACGGATCTGGGCAGTGTAACGCCCGAAGACCTTCTCCATTGCGTCAGACATCTCACCGACAGACGCATCTGCGCGGCCAGCGTCAATGCACAGCTTGAGCAGGTTACGGTCAGGATCACTCGGATCCGGGTTGGCAGCTGCCCAGGTGATCTTCTCCAGAGCGGCCTGGCACGCCTCCTCGTCGCGGTTGGCGCGCAGCTGCTCGAGTTTGGCCTTCTGTTCCTTGAGTACCTGAGTGTTGTCGACCTTGAGGACCTCGAGGGGCTCCTCCTCGTCGAGACGGTACTTGTTGACGCCGATGAGGGGCTGACGACCCGAGTCGATACGAGCCTGGGTACGAGCAGCAGCTTCCTCGATGCGCATCTTCGGGATGCCCTTCTCAATGGCCTTGGCCATACCACCGGCCTTCTCGACCTCCTGGATGTGAGCCCAGGCCTTGCGAGCCAGCTCGAGGGTGAGCTTCTCGACGTAGGCCGAGCCGCTCCAAGGATCGATAACGCGGCAGGTGCCCGACTCCTGCTGGATGAACAGCTGGGTGTTTCGAGCAATACGGGCGGAGAAGTCGGTCGGCAGAGCGATGGCCTCGTCGAGGGAGTTCGTGTGCAGGGACTGAGTGTGTCCCTGAGTGGCTCCCATGGCCTCCACACAAGTACGAATCACGTTGTTGTAAACGTCCTGGGCTGTCAACGACCAGCCAGAGGTCTGCGAGTGAGTGCGTAAGCTCATCGACTTCGGATTCTTCGGGTTGAACTGGTGCACCAGCTTGGCCCACAGCATGCGGGCCGCACGCATCTTGGCGACCTCCATGAAGAAGTTGGTGCCAATGGCCCAGAAGAAGGAAAGACGCGGCGCAAACTGGTCGACCTGTAGGCCCACCGACTCACCGGCGCGAATGTAATCAACGCCGTCGGCCAGAGTGTAGGCCATCTCGATATCGGCGGTAGCGCCAGCTTCTTGCATGTGGTAGCCGGAGATCGAGATGGAGTTCCACTTCGGCATGTTCGCGCTGGTGTACGCGAAGATGTCGGAGATAATCCGCATCGAAGGCAGCGGCGGGTAGATGTAGGTGTTACGAACCATGAACTCCTTGAGGATGTCGTTCTGGATCGTTCCGGCGAGCTGCTCGGGCTTGGCGCCTTGCTCCTCAGCGGTAACAACGTACAGGGCAAGAATCGGCAGCACTGCGCCGTTCATCGTCATGGACACCGACATGCGGTCCAGCGGGATGCCCGCAAAGAGCTCACGCATGTCCAGGATGGAGTCCACGGCCACGCCTGCCATACCGACATCGCCGGGAACACGCGGGTTGTCAGAGTCGTAGCCGCGGTGGGTCGGCAGGTCGAAGGCGACCGACAGGCCCTTCTGACCGGCGGCCAGGTTACGACGGTAGAACGCGTTGGACTCTTTAGCGGTGGAGAATCCGGCGTACTGGCGAATCGTCCACGGTCGGAAGGCATACATGGTAGCGTACGGGCCATGTGTGAATGGTGGCAGACCGGCGTAGGTGTCTAGCCAGTCCATGTCACCGTAGACGTCCTCGGAGTAGAGGTGACCAACCGGAATTTGCTCCGGAGTGGTCCAGGGCTCCTGCTCACCGGCGGCCGCAGCCAATCTGGCGAACTGCTCCTGCGCATCTGCGGGAACCGGGGAATCCCCGAGGTTAATGGAATCGAAACGAGGCAGGGTGGTCACTTGGCAACTCCCAACGTGTCCAGAGTGGCGGTCAGGACGTCCACGACGTCCATCCCGAGGTAGATGCGCCCGTCGATGACCTTCTCGGCCTCGGCGGCATCATCACCGAATTCCTTGAAGGCACCTGACAGGTAAACCAGCTTGGCGCCAGCCTCCTTGAGGGCCTTGGCGACCTCGAGACCTTGAGCCGCGTAGGTCTTGGCGTTCGAGCACAGGTCGGCGATATCAGCACCAGACTCCTTAAAGGCCTTCACGACCTCCTCGGTGGTGCCCCCCTCACACTCGGGGGTTTCCATGCCGGCGATGTGCCATACCGGGGCGGAGAATCCCTCGCGCGGGCCAAAGTCACGGCGGGTTCCCAGGCAGGCCAGGAACACTTTTGGACGCTCAGGGCAAGTGGCAGAGCGATCAACGAGGGCCTCGAAGACCTCGGCGTCACGGTGCCATTCCAGACCCTCACGGGCCGGGGCTGCTGGATACGGTTTGGTCTCGACGGACTTGGCATCGAGCAGCGGGAACTCACTGACGGCCGTAATCGGCTGCTTGCGAGTGGCAAGACGCTTGGCACGCTCGGTGTTGAGCTTGTCGAGCTCGGTGCGGACATGGTCGCCGGTGAGGGCGGCAGCCATGCCACCAGCAGCCTCGACGGCCTGGAACTCGGCCCAACCGGCATCCTCCAACTTCTTGGTGAGTGCCTCGACATAGAAGGAGCCACCAGCTGGATCATTAGCGCGACCAATATTCGACTCTTCAGCGAGAATGATGCCGGTGTTGCGAGCGATACGACGAGAGAAGTCACTCTTCGGTAAACCAATAGCGGCGTCGAAAGGCAAGGTCGTGACCGCCTCAGCGCCACCGACAGCAGCACCGAAGGTTGCGATCGTGCCACGAAGGATATTGACGTAAGGATCGTCGCGAGTGAGCTCGCGCCAGCTGGTGACCGCTTCTTGACGGGCACCACGCTTAGCAGCCGGTACCTCGAAGACCTCGCCAACACGGTTCCACAAGGTACGTAGGGCACGCAGACGGGAAATAGTGAGGAACTCGTCGTGGGTGGCCGTGACGCGGAAGTTGATGGAATCGAAGGCCTGCTCAGCTGTCAGCCCCTGCTCAATGAAAGCTCGGACGTACTCAACGCCGGTCGCGACAGCCCACGCGAGTTCGTGCACGTCGCCAGCACCGGCGTTGTGGTAGATCGTGGCGTCAACGACGAAGGGGCGGGAGTTCTTGTAATTCTCGGTCTTCTTGACCCACTCGGCCATCCCGGACAAGTCTGGGTTACCGCCATTAAGGGCCGCAAAACCGATGGGGTCCAGACCGAGGTTAAACGACAGCTTGTCAGCATCGATCTTGGACTCAATGTAAACATCAAGGAGAGCCTGAGCAGCGGCCTCCTGGTCATCACGGCTAGAGACCTCAACCTTGGCCAGGTCGAGCAACACATCCTTGAGGTCACCCGCAATGTCCTCGGGCTTAATGGCGTCAGCCCCGACCCGCAGCCACAGGGACGTCACGCCACGCTCAAGGTCGGCGATAACGGCCTTTTTAGTGAACGCGACATCGGGATCCTCATGAAGGGCCCGGACATCCCATGCATCCATGCCGCCTTCACGGATCGTGGTACCACGAGTGAACGGCGGCACGCCCGGAACACCGAGCTTCTCGGGGGCATCCTGACGCCGGTACATCGGCTCGATCTGGATGCCGTCGACCGTAGTCGGCTCGAGGCGCTTCATTCCCTGCTCGATGTTGAGTTCCTTGCCCTCGGGACGACCCCGGTTCAGAACCTTAAGGACCGCCTCCTCCCACTGCTCGTGGGTGACCTTCGGGAAGTCCCCGGCCAGGCTCAACTCCTCAGGCATCCTGTCCTCGACGGACTTGGATGCGAGGTTGTCAGGATCAGTCATTCGTTAGACTCCTGCTCCGCTGTGGATGGTTGGACGACCTCGGTCGGCCCTCGAGACCTCGGACGCTGTGGTACACGCGTAGTGCACCACACGCTCTGGCAGGTATTCGGACTCGTGGGCACCTCGTCTGCCGACGAGTCCTACGTCACCGCTTCCCAGACCGAAGCCCAGTGCTTGATCGCTGCCAAACCGATTCGAGAACCGGATAAGCGACGATGGTGATGTCGTTCCCACTCACCGCTGCGGGGCAGTTCCGGAGTCTCACCGGATTCCCTCTTACCGCCTCAAAATCCCACGAAGGATTCCTTGGCACCAGCAGGTACGATATTAGGCCGCGCACAACCACCTCCGTGCAGCGGGGTCACAAGTGCACGATTGTGCACATGCAGGATGAACGGCCGCGCAGTAACTGCTAGAGCCTGCGGTACTGGGCTCAGTTAGCCGCTTTGGACATGACACCCGTACTCACCAGCCATTCACCAGCGGCCCACGAGGTGTTAGCCTCGCCGCTATTGACAGCTGAGCCGCTGACAAGGAGGTCAATCATGGCATTGCAGGAAATCGAATTCACTTCACGCAACAGACGCGACGCCATCCAGGCATGGGCTTACGAACCAGTGGGAACGCCGGCGGCCGTCGTCCAGATCATCCACGGTCTGGGTGAGCACTCACGCCGCTACCTGCACATGATTTCAGCTCTGCTAGATGCGAGCTTTATCGTCGTCGCTGACGACCATGCCGGCCACGGTCGCACCGCCATGCAGTCGGGCCAGTGGGCTGACGCGGGCGACAACTCCGCCGAGGTTGTCATTTCCGACGAGCTCACACTGCAGCAGCAGTTGACAGGCCAGTTCAATGATCTGCCCTGGGTGGTCTTCGGTCACAGTTGGGGTTCCCTGATTGCCCGTGCGATGGCTACCCGCCCCAACGCCCGCCTCGACGGCTTAGCACTAGGCGGCGTCGTGGCGCAGCTACGCGGCCTCGAGACCACCCTTGACCACGAGGCGCTCGCGAAGGCCATGGCGACCAACCCGGCCGGTCCCGCCCCCGAGTCCCTCGTCGCCCAAATGTTTGACGGATGTACTGACCGCTTGAGCGAAGGCGACGGCCCCACCGGCTGGGTGGCTCGTAACAGGGACGTGGTTGCCGACTACGGCAAAGATAAGTTCAATAATTTCGGTGCCCAAATGAGCACGCGCTTCCTGCAGGGTTTCGCCGACATCTACGACATGGCTAACGGGGAGGGCTTCTATGCGGCGATGCCGAAGATCCCCATCGCCTTGTTTGCGGGCAGCGAGGATCCTGCGGGCAACTTCGGCACCGGCGTGCAGGCTGTCGCGCAACGCCTGCGAAGGGACGGGCACGACGTCGAGCTACACCTATACGACGGCCTGCGCCACGAGGTGCACAACGAGCCCGAGTCGCGTGCCGACGTGGAATCGAGCCTCGTCACCTTCGTAGATCGAGTGGCCAAGAGGAATTAGGCGGTCGCGATAGTGATCGTTGCAGGGCTCACCCTGGACGGCGAGCCCTGCAACGAGGTGTTGCCGGAGGCCGGAAAAGGTGACTGGTGTCGTACGCCACATCGCTGCCTTAAACTCATGGGGACCCCCGAAAGGACCTCCCGTGAAGATTGCCGTTGCAGGATTGGGCTACGTCGGAATGGCCAATGCCGTGTTGCTGGCCCAGCATAACAGCGTCGTCGCTATCGATATCGACGCTGAGCGGGTCGATATGGTCAACAACCGGCATACCACCATCGTTGATCCCCTCATAGCGGAGTACTTGGCCCATCACAACCTGGACCTGCGCGCCACCACCGACCCGCAGGAAGCGTACCGGGGAGCAGACTTCGTCGTCATCGCCACCCCGACCAACTATGACCCTGGCCAAAACTACTTCGACACCTCAAGCGTCGACGAGGTCCTTGATCTGGTCCAGGAACTCGCCCCTCACACGACGACCGTCATTAAATCAACAATCCCGGTGGGCTTCGTCGAGGGCGTTCGCAAGGAGCGCTCCGGGCTTGACGTCATCTTCTCCCCCGAGTTCCTGCGAGAAGGTAAGGCTCTGTTCGATAACCTTCACCCCTCGCGGATCGTCGTCGGGGCGGACTCCCCCAAAGCCCACCTCTTCGCCGACCTCATGGCTGCCGGGGCCGTTGACACCAATGTCCCGGTGCTCTTCGTCGGTGCCACCGAGGCCGAGGCCATCAAGCTCTTCGCCAACACCTACCTGGCGATGCGGGTGTCCTTCTTCAACGAGCTCGACACCTATGCCTCCCAGCGCGGGCTGTCTACCCGTCAAGTCATTGACGGGGTCTGCCTCGATCCTCGCATTGGCAACCACTACAACAACCCGTCCTTCGGGTACGGCGGTTACTGCCTGCCTAAAGACACCCGTCAACTATTAGCCAATTACCAGGACGTGCCACAGACCCTCATCCAGGCCATCGTCGACTCCAACACCGTGCGCAAAGACTTTATCGCCTCTGACATCATTGCCAGGGACCCGAAACGGGTGGGGATCTTCCGTCTGGTCATGAAGGCAGGTTCGGACAACTTCCGTTCCTCCTCGATCCAAGGCGTCATGAAGCGCATCAAGGCGAAGGGCATCGAGGTGGTCGTCTACGAGCCGACCTTTGACGGCGACGAGTTTTTCCACTCGGAGGTCACCAAGAACCTTGCCTTCTTCAAAGCTAACTGCGACGTCATCATTGCCAACCGGATGTCACCGGATTTATCCGATGTCGCTGACAAGGTCTACACCCGGGATCTCTTCGGTGGGGACTGACCCGGGCGATGCCGGTCACAAGGATCAGGCTCCGCTAGACCAAACGACCTGACCGACTTCCCGGATGAGAACCGAGCAGCCATCGCGCACATCAAGTTCGACGATAAGAGGTTCGACCCCCGGCACGCCGGTGCGATAGACATAGCGTTCGTTCGTGAGATCCAGGGACTCGGTGCGAGCGTCCACCAACCACGGATGTCGGCGCCGCAAGCCAAGCAGGCTTTGATGAGCGCGCAGGGTGTCGGCGCCGAGGTTCGACAAATCCGCCGGGCTGGCGGGGAATACCGGGCGAATATCGTCGTCGCCTCCGAACCTCTCTTCTTTGACTCCACGATAAGCTAGCTCGTCCCCGTAATAGATGAGCGGGATACCTCCAATGGTGGCGAGTATCGCGGTTGCGAGAACTGCGCCGTCCTGTCCCACCCTCGAGGCGATACGGGTGACGTCATGGTTGCCGACGAAGGTCATCGGGGTGAAGGCATCGCTGAACTCGTTATGGCGGCCCAAAGCATGATCTAGCTCGAAAAAGTTACGAGACTCGATAGAGGACCAGATCCCTTTCCATAACTCGTACTGGGTCACCGAATCCATCCCCGAGGCTCGAACGATACTCGCATAGTCGCCGTGAATAACTTCACCGAAGATCCACACGTCAGGGTACTTCTCTCGCACCGAGGGCAGCACCGCAGCCCAGAACTCAGGATTGACGGAATAGGCGGCGTCCAGCCGCCAGCCGTCAACACCGCGACCGCACCAATAGTTCATGATCCGGGTGACATGTTCCCGCACTGCGGGGTTGTCGTGGTTGAGTGCGACCAGGTCACTATGACCCTCGAAAACGTCGAGGCGCCCCGCACACCAGCGAACCATGCGGCCGGCGTCTGAATCTGGCCCAGCACTCTGCGCATCCTGCACGATGCGGTTGCGACGCGAGACGTGGTTGAACACCCCGTCGAGCAGTACTGACAGACCACGAGCATGGGCGGCCTGAAGCAGGTGATCGAAGTCATCGTCGTCGCCTAGCCGAGGGTCGATAGTGAAGTAGTCCAAGGTGTCGTAGCCGTGGCTAGCCGAGGAAAAGACCGGCCCTAAGGCCAGACTTGAACAGCCCAGTGCCACGGCATGGTCAAGCCAGGCTCCCAGATGAGCGAGACGATGACTCACCTCCTGAGATTCCAGTCGTGCCGGAGCTCCGACGAACCCCAGGGGATAGACGTGCCACCCAATGAGGTGGTCAACCCATCCGGGCCGATAAGCCATGATGCCTCCCCGTTTGTCACGGCCGATCAATTACCACCATCATGTCAGTCGTGATGAAGATCGGCCGTTGAAAGGTCGGCATGAGGCGCCTTGGTGACAATCTTGTGACCGACCCACAACGCCAGGAATACCGGAATGCTGATGTAAGCGACGATCATGTCGGTGACATCACCGCTGAGAACTGCGTCACGTCCCTGGCCGAGAGTAACGATGACGCACAACACCCCGGCGACGATAGGACCGGCAGGATACCAGCGCGCCCGATACGGCAACTCGGACAGGTCGTGCCCCTGAGCCTGAAAGGCGCGCCGGAACTGGATATGGCATATCGCAATACCGATCCATGCGATGAATCCACACAGACCAGAGATATTGACCAACCAGGTGTATGCCTGGCCTGACCCCACCAGAGATGTAGCAAAACAGGCCGCGCCGACAAGAGTAGTGACGATAAGAGCCGGCACCGGGACACCTCGTCGACTAGTACGGCCAAGGATGCGAGGAGCTTTGCCCTCACGCGCTAGGGCGTAAAGCATTCGGGTGGACGCATAAAGACCAGAGTTACCAGCCGAAAGCACCGAGGTAAGGATGACCGCATTCATGACAGCCGCCGCAGCAGCAACACCGGCCCGCTTTAGGACCAACGTAAACGGGCTGACAGCAACATCGGTGACCTCGCCCGCAAGCAGGTGCGGGTCAGTATAAGGCAGCAACAAACCGATAACGGCGATGGCACCGATGTAGAAGATCATGATCCGCCAGAAAATCTGACGAGTGGCCTTGGGGATCGTCATTCGGGGGTCTTTCGATTCTCCTGCAGCAATGCCGATGAGCTCGGTGCCCTGGAAGGAGAATCCAGCAATAAGAAAGACAGTCAGGATGCCACCGAACCCGTGAACGAAGGGCGCGTCACCGCGACGCCAATGAGATAGACCAGGAGATGTCCCCATCACGCCGGCGATCATGAGGATCCCAAGCACCAGGAAGACGATAACTGCCGTCACCTTGATGATGGCGAACCAGAACTCGCTCTCACCATACGCGCGGGCAGACAAGACGTTCAGGAGGAAGAGCAACGCCAGGAATCCGACCGACCACATCCAGGCCGGTACACCGGGCCACCAGTAGGCCATAACGATGGAGGCAGCAGCTAATTCAGCAGCGACCGTGATGGCCCAGTTGAACCAGTAATTCCACCCCAATGCGAAGCCAAAGGAAGGCGAGACGAATCTGGTGGCATAGGTTTCGAATGCGCCTGGCACCGGGAGATAGGAGCTCATCTCGCCGAGAGACTGCATAAGCAAGAAGACCATAAGCCCCATAGCGAAGTAGGCAACCAGAGCTCCACCCGGCCCAGCTTGGGAGATGGTGGCACCAGATGCCACGAACAGGCCAGTACCAATGGCCCCGCCGATTGCGATCATGTTCATGTGCCGCGAGGAGAGCCCGCGCTTCAATTCGCCGTCCATGGTGGTCCTCAGATAGGAGCGCCCCGCCCTGCTGAACGAAGCGTCGGCCACTGTACCGCCCTCCCATACCTCCCTATTCAATACTCCGTATGTCGATACGCGGCACAAAATCAGGGGCGCCCCGACTTTACGCCGAAACGCCCCTCAAAACCGACGTGAATCAGGCCTTGGACGCAGCCTCAAGGGCAGCGTCGTAATCCGGCTCGGTAGTGATCTCATCAACGAGCTGGGTGTAGGTAACCTTTCCCTCAGCGTCCACGACGACGATGGCGCGCGCAAGCAGATGCTGCATCGGGCCATCGGCGAGGGTAACGCCAAGGTCCTTACCAAAATGGGAGCGGAAGGCTGAGGCAACAACAACGTTCTTGATGCCCTCCGCACCGCAGAAGCGAGCCTGGGCGAATGGAAGGTCACGAGAAACACATAAGACGGTGGTGTCGTCGAGTCCAGCGGCTTTCTCGTTGAAGGTGCGCACACTCGTTGCACACACCCCGGTGTCCACACTTGGGAAAATGTTGAGGACGAGCTTCTTGCCCTTCAACTCATCGCTTCTCAGCTCTGACAAGTCACTCTTGACGAGGGTGAACGACGGCAGCAAGGAACCGACCTGAGGAAGGTCCCCGACGGTGTTAAGGGGTTTTCCCATGAAAGCGGTAGTAGCCATGTCGATACCCTATGCAGGCCAGACCATCGACGACGAGCATTCGGCAGATGATTCACTCATGGGCGAACACAGCCGACACCTCGTCCAGGGCGCAAACTTCGTCGCTGGACAAGACGAGGTCGGGAGCGGCTAGCAAAGCATCAAGCTGGTCGATAGTGCGCGCCGAAGCAATAGGTGCGGTAACCCCTTTAGCCAGTAGCCACGCCAATGAGACCGAGGTCACCTCGACGCGATGGTCCCCAGCAATCTGACGCAATTGATCGAGGACAGCGAAGGCCGCCTTCTCGTGCTCGGCGTCAGGCAAGTACGCCGCCATCATGGATTCTCGGGCGACACCGTGCAGGTCGTCCCGCGTGGCGTACTTGCCTGTGAGGAACCCAGACGCCAGAGAAAAGTACGGGAAGAGGGCCAGACTGTACTCACTGGCGAGCTGACCATAGCCCTGCGGATCCTCAACGTCTGCGCGATGCAACAAGTTGTACTGGGGCTGCAATGCCACCGGGCTGGCTAGTCCTTCATGCTCGGCCACCTCAAGCCACTTCTGCTCGCGGGCCACCGAGAAATTCGACAGGCCAACCCAGCGCACCTTGCCAGCCTTGACAAGCTTGTCAAAAGCCGCTGCCATGTCCTCGATCTGCTGGGTGTCGTCGTCGAAGTGGGCGTAGTAGAGATCAATGTGGTCGGTATGGAGCCGGGCCAGGGAGGCGTCAACTGCGGCAGAGATGTTCTCCGGCGCCAAGCCCTTGAACTCTGGATGGGTAGCAACTTTCGTGGCGATGACGATGTCGTCACGTCGCCCGCCTTTTTCCACCCAAGAACCAATGATTCGCTCAGACTCGCCCCCGTTATTGCCGTCGGCCCAATGGGAATAGCCGTCAGCGGTATCGACCAGCGATCCCCCGGCACCAAGAAAAGCGTCGAGGATGGTATGGGAGTCGTGCTCATCAGCCGTCCAGCCGAAGGTATTAGCCCCCAAAACCAATGGTCTGATGTCCAGATCTGTGCCAGGGATACGAGTCATGAGACCTCCTAGACGATGCCCGGGATCAGGACCGGTCAACCAGATCGATGTCAACCATGATCTCGGTGGCAATGGCTTCTAGTTCCGAGCGTAGATCGTCGAGGGTCGTCGCGTTTGTAATCCGGCACTGCACCTGCGCCTCAAAGAGGATGCCGTCCCCCATCGGGGCCTCACGCAAACCAGTCGACAGATCGTCGATGGTGACCCCGAGGCGGGCCATGGTAGCCGTTACTTTATGGATGATGCCCGGATGGTCGTGGCCGACGAGGTGAACCACCAGGACAGCCTCGCCCTCATCTTGCTGTGGGGTGGTATCAGTAACAGTGACCCGCAAGCCCTTGACCTCAAGACCGGCTAGGTCAGCCTTAAGGGGCTCGATCTTAGAACTTTTGATGTCAACGAGGACAATCCCCGCGAAGGCACCAGCGAGCCGTGCCATACGGCTATCAAGCCAATTTCCGTCGTAATGGGCAACAATTTCAGACAAGTCGGAGACAAGCCCGGAGCGGTCCGCGCCGACCGCGGTGAGAAGGAGCTGAGTCATGACACGAGTCTACGCGACCCCGATCACCACCGCGCCCTGGTAGTCGCAGTGGGGCCATTGAACTCCGTGAAACCGGCATCAACGACTCTCACCCGAGCAACATCAGAGTCCCAGTGCTCAACCGTGGGTGTAACGACGCGAACTCGAAACCCGTCGTGGCGCCAGGTTTCCAGAGCGTGGCGGTCATCGTCGTTACCGAAGCTCATAGCCTCGTGGGCGAGCTGGGCGGCATGGCCACACTGAGCGCAAGCCTTGCCGGTGGTCATCTCAATGCGAGGGTTAATTTCTATCGTGACAACGGGTTCGGTAGTGGCAGAATCGCCGTCGGCCGGCAAATTGGTGCCGGCGACCTGAAGTTTGTCGATCTGCTTGGGCTGCGGGTGCACCGGGGCTGGAACGAAGGCCCGTACCCTGGCTGGACCAGTTTCGGGACTGGCATACGGGGGCGGATCCTGGCTGATGGTGACGCCGTCGAGAACCTGGACGTCATCCCATCTCTTTCCAGAAGCGCGGCGGACGATCTTGCGGATGCGCTTGTTAGACCACTGCCGCACGGCGTCATGCCATGGGCCTCCCGGTTGGGTACGAGGATCATCGAGAAGAAAGACGACGGCTCGCGCTGCCGCCTCGCAAGCATCCACCTGACGTGCCGGGTGATGTTTATCACGAAGTAGCACCAGTTGCATTGCCCAGGGGTCGGGTTCGTGGTCGGGTGTAGTCACCCGTGGCACGATACCGGTCAGACTGACAACGGAACAGACGACACATCACTGTGTCATTGTGATAACTCTTCTCAGCGCCGTGCCGCGCACTGGCCTTTGTGAGCGCCCACCCGTGACAAAGCGCCAATCTCGCCATGGCGCTCCATCAATTCACTGCAACCAGTCCCTTGGCTGGCAACCCTGTCTCAGCCATTTCACGGAACAACCTTGCAAGATCTTCTCCGTCAACTCCGACCTTACAAACAACGAGGACAGTGTCGTCACCCGCGATGGTGCCAAGCACTGTATGGACACCCGAGGTGTCAATAGCTGAACCCAAATATTGTGCTGCGCCCGGAGGAGTCTTAATTACCACCGCACCGTTATTGTAATTGACAGCGATGCACAGTGAGTGACACATACGAGCCAAATGGTTCCGAGCAGGCAGCCCCGTCGTCATTTGGGAAGGATGCTCACCCTCAGGAATGCTGTATTGAAAATTCCCCAACTGATCTCGACCGCGCGCCGCCCCTACATCCTTGAGGTCTCGGGAAAGAGTGCCCTGGCTCACGACTATTCCCTCGGCAGCTAGCCTACGCGCCAATTCAGCTTGGGAAGATATCTGCTCAGATCGAATTAAAGCGCTAATGCGCGACAGCCTTGCCGCCCTAGATATGAGAACCGGTCTGTGATCATCGTTCGACAACGACATCGCCCCTTTCGCACACACCCGTCACGAATACCCTAGAGCCTTAACCCATGGCAACCCCGCCGGGACTCTCTAGCGTCGTCGTGTACTTTGTACACGGCATGCTACTATCCCGGCGGGGTTTCAGTTCATCGCTGTCAGGGGATGATGGCAGTCCCGTGCGTGCCCGCGACCAGACCTTGGATGTCTTCCAACGACCCGATCACAGCACGTTTCCCGGTAGCCAACGCAAAGTTGCAGGCGGCCTTAACCTTCGGACCCATCGAGCCAGCGGCAAACTCCGTGTTGAGGGCATCCGATGCGTGCATCTGCTCGATGCGCTCCTGATCAGGCTCTCCCCAGTTGCGGAACACACCGGCCACATCGGTAGCGATGACCAGCAGGTCCGCGTCGACACGCACGGCGAGTTCGGCTGACGCAAGATCCTTGTCAATGACTGCCTCAGCCCCGTGCAGAATACCGTCCTCGTCGTAGACGCAGGGGACGCCGCCGCCTCCGGCACACACCACCATGACGCCGGAATCCACCAACTGGCGGATCGCCTTCTGCTCGATGATGTTCCTGGGCTGCGGGGACGCGACCACACGCCGGTAGTACTCTCCGTCCGGGGCTATCGTCCAGCCCTTCTCAGCCGCCAGGCGCCTGGCAGTTGCCTCGTCGTAGACCGGGCCGATCGGTTTCGTGGGATGCTTGAAAGCAGGATCATCTGCGTCGACGACTGTCATCGTGATCATGGTGACGATCTGCTGATCCTGAGGCATCACATTGCCGAGTTCCTGCTCGATCATGTAGCCGATCATGGCCTGTGACTCTGCGCCCAGGACATCCAGCGGATAGATACCGATTTCCTCGTAGGCTGTCGATTGCAGAGCCAACAGACCTACCTGGGGGCCATTACCATGGGCTACAACGACCTCGTGATCGACCGCAACCTCCTTGATGTGGTTTGCGGCGATGCGCACATTGGCACGCTGATTCTCCGCCGTCATGGTCTCGCCACGCCGCAGCAACGCGTTACCACCAAGTGCAACCAAAATCCTCATATTCTTCCTCAGATCACTCGTCAGGCCAGGGAGGACACCAGGACGGCCTTGATGGTGTGCATGCGATTTTCCGCTTGGTCAAACGCGATGCAGGCAGGCGACTCGAACACGGACTCCGTCACCTCAATGCCATTGGCCAGCTCCGGGTAGGTCTTGGCAACCTCAGCACCAACCGCCGTCTCACTGTTGTGGAATGCCGGCAGGCAGTGCATCACCTTGACGCGCGGGTTACCAGCAGCCTTGACCAACGCATCATTGATCTGGAACGGCAGCAAGGTGCCGACCCGCTCGCTCCAGCTCTCCACAGGCTCGCCCATGGACACCCACACGTCGGTGTGGATGAAGTCGACATCGCGCACGGCCTCCTCCGCAGAAGCGGTCACCAGCACCTTGCCACCGGACTGCTCGGCCCACTCGCGGCAACGTTCCACCAATTCGGCCTCAGGCTGCAGCCCCTCGGGAGCACCGATACGCACATCCATGCCGAGCTTGGCACCCAGCAGCAGGAGCGAACGGCCCATGTTGTTGCGCCCGTCGCCGACGTAAGCGAACTTGATCTCGTAGAACGGTTTCTCAGCATGCTCACGCATGGTGAGAGCGTCAGCGAGCATCTGGGTCGGGTGGAACTCGTCGGTCAGGCCATTGAAAACCGGGACACCTGCGTATTCAGCCAGCTCTTCCACCACCGACTGGTGGAACCCGCGGTACTCGATGCCGTCATACATACGCCCCAGGACGCGGGCCGTGTCCTTCATGGACTCCTTGTGGCCAATGTGAGATCCGCTGGGCCCCAAGTAGGTCACGTGAGCACCCTGGTCGTGAGCCGCCACCTCGAAGGCACAACGGGTACGAGTCGACGCCTTCTCGAAAATGAGGGCAATGTTCTTCCCCTTGAGGAGCGGCTGCTCCGTCCCGCAGTACTTGGCTTCTTTGAGATCTGCAGCCAAGCCGACAAGGAACTTGATTTCCTCAGTACTATGATGCGCCAACGACAACAAATGACGATTCTTCAGATTAAAAGCCATGATCTGATATTCCTTCCTTGATATGTCCGCTTCGTGCGGCGGACGCATATTACCTGTTTCGCTTTGGGACTTATCAGTAATCCACCGGATCACGAGTGATCGGGCAGGTCATGCAGTGGCCGCCCCCTCGACCGCGTCCCAGCTCGGCGGCCTTGATTTCGACAACCTCCACCCCGGCCTTCGCGAGCAAAGCATTGGTCGCGGTGTTGCGGTCGTATCCAACGACGACACCGGGCTCAAGAGCTACCACATTATTGCCGTCATCCCACTGCTCGCGTTGGGCTTCCCAGCAGTCGCCACCCGTCTCGACGGTACGCAGACCATCCAGTCCCAAGGAGCTGGCGACGACATCGGTGAAATGACGGTCGTCGACGCGCACCGAGAAGCCCGCCGCCTCGCTGCTGGGCTCGAGCACTAGCGGGGTGATGGTATCGACCACTGGCTTGTAAAGAGTCACGAGATCGACGTCGCAGAAACTAAACACCGTGTCGAGATGCATGGAGGCCCGGTCCGGCGCCATGGCCGCGACCACCATCCTGCGTGCTGCATTCTGGGCAAACAGGGAACGCGCCACCTGGGTGATGGCCTGCCACGAGGATCGCTCACCCATTCCGATAAGTACCGTGCCGTTGCCAACCGGCATGATGTCGCCACCCTCGAGGGTGGACATGCCATGATCAGCCTCGGCGCAGCCGTACCAGATCTTGAAGTCACGCTCGGCGAAGATGGGGTGATGAGTGTAAATGGCGCTAGCCAGGACGGTTTCCTGCTGACGAGCCGGCCAACGCATTGGGTTGAAGGTAACACCGCCGAAAATCCATGCCGTGGTATCTCGAGTGAACTGAGTATTGGGCAGCGGCGGAATGAGAAATTCATTTTCACTGTGCGCCTTGATAAGCGCACCAAGAACGTGCTTGCGTCTGTCCGCAGGCACTTCGCCGTAAGCTACGCCACCAATGAGATACTCGGCCAAGGTGTCCGAAGGCATGTCATTGAGCCAGTCCCGAACATCCTCGTCAACACCCAGCCCAACCGCGTTGGGGGACAACTTCCGGTCAAGTACCCAGGAACGACCCTCAGAGATATCAAGAACCTCGGACAACAGTTGATGCATTTCATGAACGACAATTCCACGTTCCCGCATCTTGGCCACGAAATCTCGATGATCTTCCTGTGCTTTTTCGACCCACAGGACGTCATCGAAGAGCAATTCTCTACAATTGCTTGGAGTGAGCCGACGATGCGCCAGACGCGGCTCACACACCATCACCTCACGAAGCTTGCCAACTTCCGACCATGCACCAATGGGAGTAGTCATTTCTTAACCTTTCATCGTGGGGAAACAAGTTCCCTGCCATGGCAATCACCGCAGCACCGTAGGATTGCCCTCTTACATCACTGATTGTGTATATATTTATGAGTTTCCACATTAAGGGTGGGTAGAGCAATCACGTCAAGGAAAGCCTCCCGGTAACTATGGAAATGATGGATACCACGGAAATCAACGCCAGCAGGACAAGAACGCCGATCTCGTAGGGTTTGAAAATCCGTTTGGCCCGCTGCTCACGCTTGGCCCAGACGAACACTGCAGCACCAGGCAAGTAGAGCAGGGCCGCAAGCATGAGAGCATCCGCGCCTGCGGCAACGACGAGCCAGATGCCGTACAAGGTTGCGACAGTTGCGACCACGGCATCACGCACTCGCTGTGATCGGGGACCGTTCTCATAGGTTTCGCCCTTGATCACCATCTTCAGGGCGAATGCGGCTGACAGCAGGTACGGCACCAGGATGAGGGCGGCAGCCAGGGTCGCCATCGCCAAGTAAGCACCGTCCCACAACACCGTCATGACAAGGCATATCTGGGAGACGATGTTGGTGATCCACAAAGCGGGAGCTGGAGCCTCATGTTTGTTGATCCGTCCGAACAGTTTCGGCATGGTGCCGTCCTCACCCGGCACCTGCATCGTCTCACCGCACAGTAGGATCCAGGCCAGTAGAGCCCCAAGCAGGGAAATGATGACACCAGCACTGACAAGCACCGAGCCCCACGGCCCGACGACAGAGGACAGAACATCACCCATAGACGCGTCGGGCAAGCCGGCCAGCTTGGCCCGATGCATGATCCCCATGCTCAGGAGGTTGACACCGATGAGGAGAACCAGGACGAAGAGAAAACCACCAACAGTCGCCTTGCCCACATCAGAACGTTTGCGAGCACGCTTCGAGTAGATCGACGCACCCTCGATCCCAATAAACACCCACACGGTGACGAGCATCATGCTCTTGGTCTGGGCAAAGACACTGCCCAAGCCCGCGTGGCTCCCCCAGAAGTCCTCGGTAAACACACCAACATCGAACGCAACAGCACAAATGGCAATGAATGTTATCAACGGCACAATCTTGGCAATTGTCGCGATCGTGTTGACAAAAGCAGCAGTACGAACCCCAGCCAGAACGAGAGCGTGGGTCAACCACAGCAGAACTGACGCCGCAAGCACCGCCCACACGGTGTTACCACCCGCGAAAGCAGGAACAAACTTGCCAACGGTCGAGAAAAGCAGCACCAAATACCCGACGTTGCCAATGAGGGCAGAGAGCCAATAGCCCCACGCCGAGTTGAACCCGATGAAATCACCAAATCCCGCCTTGGCATAGGCATAGATGCCGTTATCCAGATCAGGACGACGGATAGCCAACTTCTGATAGACCATCGCCAAACAGATCATTCCGATCCCGGTGATCGTCCAACCAATCACCATAGGACCTGGACTAGCGGCAGCAGCAATATTCTGCGGAAGCGAAAAAATACCGCCGCCGATCATGGAACCGACGACAAGAGAAAGCATTGCGGGGAATGACAGCTTCCCAACATTGACGTCTTCACCCATGGATACTTCTGTAGACGCCTGTCCAACGACTTGCTCAGCCATACTCACCTCATAACCCTTCGCCACACCATTGTTGCGATGGCCAGCTGGCGAAGCGCCTGGCCCCAGAATGACCATAGGGAGGATCTACAGCGGACGTCAACTGATCCTAAACCAGCATCTAGCGCCATATTCAATTAATATTGAAACCTTATTCAACAACGCGAAAATACATCCATCAGAAGGCTGCTTCACACCCGTTCCCAACCAAGCGCCAAGCGAATCTAATGACGTCTTAGCAGATCTATATTCATCCGAGAGTCATCCCCGAGAACCAGCGATCGCAAGCCGCGACGCCGCAGGCAGCCCTACCAGGTCACTGCCACCCCTCAGGACACACTCCTCCATCGAGATGAACCCCATCCAACCATGGATACCGATCACAACGGCTCTAGACAGCTCAACGTCGAACCCATCCTATGAAACATGATACGAGCCGGCCAGTCCACTGGTATACGCATAGTTTCTGCAAAGACAGATCAGCAGCAACCAGTCAGACAAGCTGACGTCCGACTCAGAATCATCCATAACCACGGCAGTGACGCCCACCGTATCTTAGGCATGTTCATCGAAATAACGTGGCCCTTGGCAAGCGCGCTCAACGGCCCACCACCTTCGTCATCAATTCATTTTTTGGCTGCTCCGAGCTCACGATGACATAACGAAACTCGCAAGTCTTGCCATGCACGGCCGAGTAACTAATTCTCACAAACCATTGTATGTTCCGCAAGCCCGAAGCTACGCGCACGCTTCATCCCATGCTGAAATGATTCCGGGCCTTTCACTCACATATCTAGACTCGAACACATAATAGGTCGAGCAACCGCTGGGCTGTGGCAGCGGACGAGGCCGGATTTTGACCAGTGACCAGCGTCTTGTCCGTAACGACGTAACTATCACCGTCAGGACCCTTGCTGTACCGAGCGCCTGCCTGCTTCAGGGAGTCCTCTACGAGGAAGGGAACGACGCCAGTCAGGCCGGCGGCCTCCTCCTCACCGTCGGTGAAACCGGTCACCGAACGATCGGTAACAAACAGCGTTCCATCGTGTTTTTTGACGGTGTGCAACACACCGGGGGCATGACATACCAGACCCAGCGGCCGCCCCACGGCGTCGCTATCCAAGATGATCTGCTGCGAGGTGGGATCGTCCGCCAGATCCCACAGCGGACCGTGGCCACCCGGGTAGAACACCGCGTCGAACGTGGCGATATCGACCTCCGACAACGGGGTGGTGGTCGCCAAGGCACGTTTGGCCTGCTCGTCAACATCGAAACGGCGAGTGGCATCGGTCTGCATCTGCGGCAGCGAACTCGTCGGGTCGATCGGCGGTTGCCCACCCCGCGGCGAGGCTAGGGTGACGTCGTGTCCGGCGTCACAGAACACGTAATAGGGGGCGGCGAACTCCTCTAGCCAGAAACCCGTCTTGCGGCCGGTATCACCCAGCTGGTTGTGGGACGTGAGAATCATGAGGATTCGAGACATGGAGGGTGTTCCTTTCGCTGTGTCGTGCGGTGGCGCTTTTCGCAATATCCGTCGCGTGGCGCCGGAGCGCTCGATGCCCCCGAGGGCTGACCTAGAAGCGTCCCCAGGAGCACCTGACGTCAGTCGTCGACGACGGTGACGTCAACGCGGATATTGCCCCGAGTGGCGTTCGAGTAGGGACACACCTGGTGGGCCTTATCGGCAAGCCGCTGGGCCTCGTCGTGCGGCAGAGCCGGGATAACGACCTCCAGGGCGACGGCAAGGCCAAACCCCTCCCCGGCCTGACCGATTGAAACCCGTGCGCCCACCGAGGAGTCGCCAAGGTCCTTTTTTGCCTGGCGGGCCACCATCTGCAGGGCGGAGTGGAAGCATGCGGCATAGCCAGCCGCAAACAGCTGCTCCGGGTTCGTGCCCTTACCGCTACCACCCATCTCGACGGGAACAGCCAGATCCTCAGACACGCGACCGTCGGGACTTTGGACGTGACCATTGCGGCCGGCACCGGTAGCAATAGCCTCGGTGGTGTAGACGGGCTCGATCTCGATCATGGTGTCTCCTTACTCGCTGGACGAATGTGCGCTGACGTTTCTGTCGTGCAGCGTTATAAGAAACATAGCGCGCAACTAAGTTGTGTCCAATCTTGTTGTGCATCTAATATCCTCCCCGTTGTGCACGATCAAACGCTCGACCTCGACGACCAATTCTGTTTCTCCCTCTACCGAGCTAGCAGGGCGGTCACGCGCGCCTACCGACCGCTGCTCGAAGGCATCGGTCTCACCTACCCCCAGTACCTAGCCATGCTGGTGTTGTGGCACGCTGAGGGTCCGGTAGGCGTCAATGACATCGGAACGCGATTACACCTCGATAGCGGCACCCTGACTCCCCTATTGCGCCGCCTGGAAGACGCCGGCTTCATCACCAGAGCCTGGAGCAACGACGACGAACGGCGGCGCATCATCAGTCTCACAGAGGGAGGGCGCTCGTTACGTCACCAGGCCGCCGGTTTACCTGAGCGGATGCTAGCGCTGTATCCCACCCCGCCACAGGAGCTGGCCCAGGTAAAGGCATTTCTCGACGACCTGGCCACCCAGCTTGAGTGATGACTCAATGCCCCATGCGAGACGATTAGACGACATTGTCAGCATGGGATTCACGAGCCACTCTCGGTGCCCGAACCCCAATTGCGGTATGACGAAAGGTCCCCTTTCATCGTGCATATGCTCCTACTGGCGATCATCTACTTGGCTTTCATCAGCCTGGGTCTGCCCGACTCCCTGGTCGGCGCAGGATGGCCAGCCATGCATGAAAGCCTCGGCGTACCGCTGTCATGTGCAGGGTTCATAACCTTCATCATCGCCACCGGGACCATCATCTCGAGCCTGATGTCCGACCGGCTTACAACGCGTTTCGGCCCAGGACGAGTGACTGCGGCAAGTGTCGCGCTGACAGCCGCGGCACTGTTCGGCTTTTCCTTCTCGACTCAGTTTTGGGTGCTGTGCCTGTGGGCGATGCCGTATGGACTAGGAGCTGGAACGGTCGACGCCGCACTCAACAACTATGCAGCCCTGCATTACACCGCTCGGCACATGAACTGGCTGCACGGCTGTTGGGGACTCGGAGCATCGATCAGCCCGTTCATCATGAGCCAGGCGTTAAGTAGCGGTCACGGATGGCCGTCGGCCTATCGCACGGTCGGAACTCTGCAGGCCATACTGATAGCGATCGTCACCGTCAGTCTTCCGTTGTGGAACAAGACGCGGAAGATCAACGGCGGTGGCTCCGCAAAGCTGTTCGACCACGTGCCGACACGCGCGGCCTTGGCGACCCCGGGAGTTCCTGCCGTTCTAGGGGCCTTCTTCTCGTACTGTGCTGTCGAGAGCACCTCGATGCTATGGGCGGCATCGTACCTGGTGTCGGTGCGAGGGACGGACGGCGCGACCGCCGCAGCGTTCGCGTCTCTCTTCGTCCTGGGGATCACCGCCGGCCGGTTCTTGGCCGGGTTCGTAGCCGAACGCATCGGTGACCGGATGCTCGTGCGTGGCGGGTTCATCACGGTAGGAGTTGGCGTCGTCCTCGTCGGGCTACCCGGTGTGCCGTCATGGGTCGCCCTGGCAGGTCTGGTCATCGCAGGGCTTGGGTCCGCACCGATCTACCCTGCGATCATCCACTCCACCCCAACCACCTTTGGCGCGCACAACTCACAAGCGATCATCGGCATCCAGATGGCCGCAGCATACGTCGGGACGACGCTCGCTCCCCCACTGTTCGGGGCGATATCAGCCAACACCGGATTATGGACACTACCTCTGTACCTGATCGTCCTCGTCATCTTCGGCCTGGTAATGTCCGAGCATGTTACACGACGCGAGCGCGCCAGAGCACAAGACGGGTAGTCTCGACACGTTCGTCGTCGAGCCGGTTCGCGTCGATCCGACATATCTATCTGGAGGCTCCCATGGCCGTTCCGGTTGACTTCACTACCGTCTCGGCCCAGGGGCTGGAAACCTCCGAGCACCCCGAGGCCTTGGCAGGTTTACGCGCCAACGAAGCACGGTATTTCCACAACAAGTTCAAGCACACGTTTGAGGTGTCGCCTGCCAGTGAGGAGCCCTACGCACTCGCATGGGTAACCCAGATTCTGGCCGAAGAACGTGACATCACCATTGCCTCCCCAGCCCTGGAGATCAGCATCAATGACGTTGAGGGAATCCACTGGGTGCATGTGTTTTACGCGTCGGGCCTGGCGATCAACGTGCTGTGGACGGTGGCGAATTCCGGAAAACGGGCAGTAGGGTTCAAGCTGTGTGACGGCATGGACCAACCAGCTGAGTTGTCCGCGTTCAAGTTCGCCCGGCAACGCTCAAAACTCGCCGGAACCATCCGCGGTAGCTACTTCGTCATCAAGGGTGACTACCCGTACTGACGCCTACGTACCGGGCTAGCCACACCAGGCTTATGAAGCGACGAGAAATCAGTGCTCCGAAGGGCCCGAACGTTCGATTACTTCGAGTCGGTGAGCTTGAATAGGAGCTGCTTAGCGCGGCGGCGCTCTACCTCAGGATCCGTCGCCTGAATGAACTCCGTAGCGTTGAAGCCATCACCTCGACGGCGATTCTGTGGCGGTTCTAGGCCCTCAATAAGAAGGGCTTCCATGGTGGAAACGAGCATATCGACGGCAAAATTTCCACACGGCACATCACCGAGCGTCCCGTCATCTTTCGCGATTAGCACACCAAACCAAGAGAACCGGTCCCAGCGACCTGCAAGGCGATCGCGCGTGTGATCCCACAGGCGGGGCCCCAAACGTGGCTCAGTAATACGGCCTACGCAGATCACTCTCTCACCGGAGTAAAGAATGTAGACGCCGACCTGACCAGAAAAGTTAACGGGTTTAGCAACCTTCAACTGGGCCCCTAAGAGGGTCTGTCCGCGCTTGTCCCAATCCACTTCGTCACGTCTCCAAAACATGCCGAAAGCGTTAAGAAATCCGTTGTTTTCCTCACCCGCCTCAAGTGCAGTCGGCGGGATCACCCCGCGGGAATCCGGCAACTCAGTCTCCGACTCCTCGGGAGGCACCGACTGTGGCGTCCTTAAGCTGTACACACCTCGATCTACGCGGACGACATTCTTCCGCAAGGTCGTGGAGATCGTGGCAGCCACCGTCGCAGCGGGGGTAGCGCCAGTTTGTTGACGGAGACCGCTGTCCAAGATGCGCTGAGCGATCTCGGAGTAGTGCAAGGGCTCCTTGGCTTCCGACAGCACCTTGAGGATGGCCTTTGGCTACGGCATGTTATTCATACCAATAAGGCTACGCCAAAGATATGACGGATCTCAGATGCGGTTAAGCCAAGTAAGTATCAAACCAGAGCTACACGTTAAATCGGAATTCCACTACGTCACCGTCCTGCATAACGTACTCCTTGCCCTCCAACCGCAACTTCCCAGCAGCCTGGGCCTCCTTTTCGCCGCCAAATTCAACAAGGTCGCCGAAGGACACCACCTGGGCCTTGATGAACCCCTTCTGGAAGTCGGTATGGATGACGCCAGCAGCCTCAGGGGCGGTGTCGCCCTTGTGAATCGTCCATGCGCGGGACTCCTTCTCCCCCGCAGTTAGGAAGGTCTGTAGACCAAGAGTGTCGAAGCCCACCCGCGCGAGCTTGTCTAGACCGGGTTCCTCGATACCCGCATCCGCAAGGAACTCAGCAGCGTCCTCGGGCTCCATCTCGGCCAGTTCAGCCTCAAACTCAGCATCCAAGAAGATCGCCTCAGCAGGAGCCACCAACTTCTCCATCTTGGCCTGGAAATCGGCGTCAGCGAGCTGATCCTGGTCACAGTTAAAGACGTAGATGAAGGGCTTTGTCGTCAGCAGGAAGAGGTCATGCAACGGCTCGGGATCGAGCCCGGCTGAGAAGATCGTCTTGCCCTCTTCGAGCACCGCCTTAGCCTGCTCCCACGCCTCGACTTTGGGACGAGACTCCTTCTTGATCGCGGCTTCTTTTTGCAACTTGGGCAGTTGCTTCTCCATCGTCTGCAGATCAGCGAGCACGAGCTCTGTAGTAATGGTCTCGATGTCGTCGGAGGGATCGACGTGACCGTTGACGTGGGTGACATCGTCGTCTGCGAAACACCTTGTCACCTGGCAGATGGCGTCGGCTTCACGAATGTTAGAGAGGAACTCGTTGCCCATCCCCTCACCTTTGCTAGCGCCTTTGACGATTCCGGCGATGTCGACGAAGGACACCGTCGCAGGAATGGTCTTAGCGGAATGAAACATCTCCGTCAGCACATCGAGGCGCTTGTCCGGCACCCCGACCACGCCAACATTCGGCTCAATGGTCGCGAAGGGGTAGTTCGCCGCCAAGACGTCATTCTTGGTCAGCGCGTTGAACAGAGTCGACTTGCCGGCGTTGGGAAGACCGACGATTCCAATCGTAAGTGCCACGTTCGGCCACTCTACCGTTCAGCCGGCACCCAACCCACTAACCACCTCCCATCAGCGCTCCACACGGGAACGTCGGGTCATATGCTTGAGGCTCAGTCAATGTGGCCGAGTACTGTCGGCACATTGACTGGACTTGGAACCAATCGGCTCAGGCTCCAGCCCAGTAGGCCCCCAGCGCCTTGGACAGGTACGTCAGGTCGGCCGTACCGGCAAGTTCACGAGTGGAATGCATCGACATCAGCGGCACTCCGACGTCAACCGTCAGCATGCCAAGCCTCGTCGCCGTCAGCGGCCCGATCGTCGAGCCGCACGGGACCGAGTTATTCGACACGAAGTTCTGGGTCGGCACCCCAGCAGCAGCGCACGCCCGCTGCCACAGAGCCCCACCCACGCCATCAGTGGCATAACGCTGATGAGCGTTAATCTTGAGTAATGGCCCCTCATTGAGCAGCGGGTGATTCGCCGGATCGAACTTCTCAACGTAGTTGGGATGCACACCGTGCCCGGCATCTGAAGACACACATGAGGACTTGGCAATCATTGCCCGGTAGGCCGCACCCGTCATCCCGAACCCCTCAGCGATGCGCACCAAGACGTCCTCGAGGAACGGCCCGCAGGCACCCGACCTTGTCGCCGAACCGACCTCTTCATGGTCGAAGCAGGCCATGACTGCCACGTCGCTGGTCGGCTTGACGTCAACGAATGCCGCGACCGAGGAGTGAACCGAAGACAGATTGTCCATACGCTGGCTGGCTAGAAATTCCCCATAGGGTCCGATGACGGCCGGGGACTGGGTCAAATGGGCGAAAACGTCGTGGAAGGCCAGTTCGTCGCGCTTGATCCCAGCCGCCTCACACAGCAGGTCCTCAACGTCAAGGTCGGGCTTCCCGACCGACAGAATCGGCATGAGGTGACGCTGGCGGTCCAGCTTGAGGTCGTCGTTTACGGTGCGATCCAGATGCGGCGCAAGCTGGCTGATGCGCAAAATCGGCCCGGTTCGCACTAAATGAGCCTGACCGTCGCAAGTGACGAGGCGCCCGGACAGCCCAAGATCACGATCGAGCCAGGAATTCAGTAGGCCACCGCCGTAGACCTCCATACCGACCTGCTGCCAACCCTGGTTAGTAACGGTGGCGTTCGGCTTAAGCTTGAAGGACGGGGAGTCGGTATGGGAACCGACGATCCTCGCCCCCAGCTGCGGAGTCACTTTCTCTGGAGTGATCCAGGCGATGACAGCTCCATCCCGCACCACGTACCGGCGCCCTTCGACGGATGGCCACGACTCGGTCTCCTCTAGACGCTGAAATCCGGCCTGCTCCAGCCGCCGCGTCAGCTCCGCCACAGCGTGATACGAGGTGGGAGATGCTTCCACGAAAGAGATGATGTCGCGGATGTGATCCGAAGTCGGGACGCTCTTGTCAGCCATGACGACCATTCAACCATCACCCGCTGTTCTTCACGACGAAACACGACCCTGGCTGAATGTGTCAGACCCTACTGGGACCCTCGTGGCATGACGAACATCGTGGTCGGGCTTATCGGACTAGCTATCGGTGTGGCCTTGGGGTGGCTCATCGCGCAATTGCGCACGTCCCAGCGCATTGCCGAAGCCACCTCGGCGGCACGTGTGGCTACCGAGCGGCTGGAAGCAGCAGAGAAGATCGCCACCGATCGTGACGCCTTGGCCACTCAGTTCAAGGCTTTATCCGCCCAGAGCATGGCTGACCAGAACGAACGCGCTACCCAGTCGGCACAGCGGACAATGAGCGACGCCCAGCGCCTGCTGGCACCCGTGTCCCTCGCCCTCGAACGACTTGACCGGCGCCTAGCTGAAGTCGAGCAAGAGCGTACCGACATGACGGCAAGCTTGCGCGAACAAGTCGCCGGGGTGAGCACGGCCGGAGAGAGCCTGCGCAAAGAGACCGCCAGTCTCGTCGCCGCATTGCGCAAACCTCAGATCCGGGGAGCGTGGGGCGAGATGCAACTGCAGCGCACTGCAGAGGTCGCCGGAATGCTCGAACACTGTGACTTCCAAACCCAGCAGACGACCACAGCCCAAGGCGCCCCGCAACGCCCCGATATGACGGTGAAGCTCTCAGGTCGACGGTGTATCCATGTCGACGCCAAGACGCCGCTGGCCGCATTTCTTGAGGCCGCGCAGTGCGACGATGCTGAGGAATACGACGCCCAGATGGCCCTTTTCGCACGCCATGTTCGCACCCACATCGACCAGCTCTCGGCCAAGGGTTACTGGCGCACCGACCTCGACTCCCCCGAGTTCGTCGTGTGCTTCCTGCCTTCCGATGCCTTACTTCAGGCTGCACTGCAGGAGATACCCGACCTCCACGAGTACGCTAACCGACGCGGGATCGTGCTGGCCAGCCCATCAGTACTCATTCCGATGCTACGCACGGTCGCCCTAGCCTGGCGGCAGGAGGCCGTCGCGAGATCTGCGACAGAAGTCGCAGCACTAGGACGCGACCTTCACAAGCGTCTAGGAACCCTGGCCGGCAACCTCGACAAAATGGGACGATCCCTGACCTCGACGGTGCGAGCCTACAATTCGGCCCTGGGTAGCCTCGAGACAAGGGTCCTCGTCCAAGCCAGACGTTTCGAACATCTCGGGGTAACCGCCGACGACATCGCGTCCCCGGCCCCCATCGAAGAGGCGGTACGCCCCCTCACCTCGCCGGAACTGACCGAGAACCAGACTGAGGTGGGCCTTCCGGAATGAACCTCACTTGGCCGTCGTGCGACGTTTTCGCAGTTGAGGCGGCAAGGCGAAGGACAACGACTCCTCAATGAGGGTCTCTTCCTCAGCCGGCGGCCAACCCTTCGAGATGAGCAGATCGATCACCCCCTGGACGAGGGCCTCCGGCACCGATGCCCCCGAGGTCACGCCGATGGTGGACACACCGTCGAGCCAGGTCTCCTCGATCTCTCCTGCGTTATCCACCCGATAGGAGGCTTTGGCCCCCGATTCGAGGGCGACCTCCACCAAACGGCCAGTGTTGGACGAGTTCTTCGATCCCACCACGATGACAAGGTCACATTGAGGAGCCATCTGCTTGACGGCGTGCTGCCGGTTCTGGGTGGCGTAGCAGATGTCGTCGGAAGGCGGATCGATGAGCTGAGGATGTAGGTCGCGAATCCGATCGACGGTCTCCACCGTCTCGTCGACACTCAGCGTTGTCTGGGACAGCCACGCCACGGGACGGTCGCGGTCTAACGCCAACCCATCAACATCCGCGGGAGTCTGCACCAGGGTGATGTTCTCGGGAGCCTCGCCAGTCGTCCCCTCGACCTCCTCGTGACCGGCATGACCAATAAGGAGGATCTGGGTGTCTTGGTTAGCGAACCTTTTGGCCTCGTGATGCACCTTCGTCACCAGTGGGCACGTTGCGTCAATAGTACGAAGACCACGATCGGTGGCCTCTTTCTTAACTTGCGGGGACACGCCGTGAGCCGAGAACACCACGAGGGCATCGTCGGGCACTTCGTCGAGCTCATCAACGAAGATCGCTCCGCGCCCCTCCAAGGTCTCCACGACGTGGCGGTTGTGGACGATCTGCTTGCGCACGTACACCGGAGCGCCATACACCTCTAGCGCCTTCTCAACGGTCACCACCGCACGATCAACGCCTGCGCAGTATCCACGCGGAGCAGCTAAGTACAGCTTCTTATTCGTGCACGCCCCCGTAACAGCCATGATCCTGAGTCTACGGGTACGTCGGCATCTGACGAACCCGTTCAAGTTCGCCTGCCGAGGACCCGCAGAAAGTCCGTTTACCTAAAATTCCCTGAAGGTGCATCCGTGGTGTCCCTCAGGTGCCATTTTTATTTCCTAAGTTCTGGGTTATGAGCGCTCCTCATGACACACACGTATCCAGACGACTGCGCCGAGGTCTCGCCTCGGCGTGTGCCGTTGTTACCGCAATAGCAGCCTTCTCCCCAGCTCATGCGGCTCCGTCTCCCAACAAGGCCGGGCCGATGTCGGGTTCTACTGGCCGCACTACCGTCGGTCAGCTGCTGACTCCAGCCGGTCAGCTCACCACCCTTGGTGACCTCCCGCTCAATGAGGCTTTATCCCCCGATGGCAGGTACCTCATCGTCAGCAATAACGGTCAGGGAACCCAGTCCCTGCAGGTCATCAAAACTGCCACTGGCAAGGTCGTCCAGACCATCCCCTATAAGTCTCCCGAAAGCCTGTACATGGGGCTGGCCTTCAGCCCTGACGGCACGCACCTGTTCGCCAGCGCTGCTGGCAACCACAAGATCCGCACGTACCACTTCGACTGTGGCAAACTCGTGGAAACCAGCGCTATCCAGATGCCGGTCGTCAGCCCGAAGCTCACAAAGGTCAACCTGTACCCGGCTGGGCTCGCCGTCACGAATGACAGCAAACGCCTCGTCGTGGCAGATCAGCTCGCTGATGCCGTCTCCGTCATCGACTTGGCCACCAACAAGATTCAGACGACCCACATCGGGCACCGCCCGGTCTGGGTGACCCTCTCCAAGGACTCCACCAAAGCGTTCGTCTCTTCCCAAGGCGGGGCCGACGTCGCCGAGGTTGACATCACCAAATCCCAGCCACTGGCGACCCACAAAATCAACGTAGGCTTCCATCCCAACAAGTCCGTGCTGACCCCCGATGGCAAGTCCCTCTACGTCGCTAATGGTGACGCCGACACCATCTCAGTGGTCGACGTCGCATCTCATCGCCAGACCGCCACCATCCCGGTCAACCGCAACGGTTCCAAACTGGTAGGTGCCAATCCGACCGGTCTGGCTCTCTCCCAAGACGGCAAGCGTCTCTACGTCACCAACTCGGGACACAATGAGGTTGCCGTCATCAACGCCGCAACTCGCAAGGTTATCGGGGACATTCCGACTGGCTGGTACCCGACGCAGGTCCTCGCCCATGACGGCAAGCTGAGCATCACTTCGGCCAAAGGGCTGGGAGCCGGGCCGAACAACGGCCCGGGCCACCCCAATCCCACCGACCCGCGCGATACCGCCGAGAACCAGTACTCCGGTTCCATGATCAAAGGCCTGCTCTCCACCGTCAACGGCATGACGCAGCGACCCTGGCCAAGCTGACAGCTACCGTGGAAAAGAACAACACCGCTAACGATCCTGCCCGCAGTAGCGCGGTCCCCAACCAGATCGGCACTACGTCGAGCAAGATCAAGCACGTCATCTACATCGTGCGGGAAAACCGCACCTTCGATCAAGAACTGGGTTCCAACGGCCGCGGTAATGCCGATCCGTCGCTCAACCTCTTCGGTGAGGAGTCGGCTCCCAACACCCGTGCCCTGGCTCGTCAATTCACGACCTTCGACAACTTCTACGCCGACGCCGAAGTCTCGGCCAATGGATGGAACTGGGTCTCTCAGGCAAACTCGAATCCGTGGTCAGAGGAGATGTGGCCGTCAAATTACTCCGGTCGTGGCGCGCCATACCCGGCCGAAAGCAACGACCCGGACTCCCGCGCGAAGGAGCACGATTCATACTTCTGGGAACACTTGTCGAAAAACAACATCAGCTTCCGCAATTACGGCTTTTACACCACGCTCGACAAGAAGGGCAAGGCTCACGGAGTCGACAAGAAGATCCTCGATCCGAACACCGATCACGACTTCATCGGCTGGAGCTTGGACTGCCCGGATTCGGCTAGGTCCTTCGCACCGATGGCCAAAAACTGCGGGCCGAAATCTCGTGTTGACGAGTGGAAGTCCGACTTCAATAAACAGCTCGCTAAGGGAAGCGTTCCGACGGTCCAGTTGGTTCGTTTCGGCAACGACCACACCCAGGCCACCAAAGTCGGGGTCCCGACTCCCCAGGCCTACGTCGCAGACAACGATCAGGCCATCGGCCAGCTCGTCGAGACCGTATCCCATTCCCCCATCTGGAAGGACACCGCGATCTTCCTCACTGAGGACGATGCCCAGAACGGTCCCGACCACGTCGACGCGCACCGCACCATCGGCGAGGTCATCAGCCCATATACCCGCACTGGTGGGGTCGATTCCACCTTTTACTCGACAGTATCGATGCTGCACACAATGGAGGGCATTCTCGGTATAGGTCCGCTGACCCAATTCGACGCCTTTTCTACCCCGATGTCCGCCGCCTTCACCGATAAGCCCGACCTGACCCCCTACCAGGCGGCCAGTCCGTCCTATGACATGAAGACGCTCAACACCCCCAAAGCCCCGATGGCCAAGGAGTCCGGCGAGCAGGACACCACAAAGGAGGATGACATTGACGAGCAAGTGTTCAACAAGGCCATCTGGAAAGCCGTCAAAGGCGCCAGATCCACGATGCCCGAACCGAAGCACTCGGTGATCCAGTCCGGCCCCGTGTTGACCTATGACGATGATGACGACGAGGGCGAAAAACTCAAGCCTGGAGATGTCGACCTGGATGAACTAGGCAGCTACTCCAAGGATGCCAAAGGGTTCCCGGTGTGGACTCCTGACGACAAGCGGTTCGATCCTGCGCAAGGCATCGATCCCTGCTCTCCCAAACCGGGTCCAACGCTGACGCCAACCGTTCCCACCGCCGTCATGCCCAGCAACAGCACCCACAGAGGTGAGGGCCGTCACCCAGGCCTTCCGCGCACTGGAGTGTGATCGTTTGAGGAGTTCGGGCCGCTGCCTGTTATGGTGACGGCCCGACGCTTCTGTCGTCATTGTTGGCTAGCGTAGTGCCCATGGTCGAGCCGAACGCCGCCGACAATCCGCGCTCCCTGGCGTGGGTCGTCAACGCCGTCAAGGGGTGGGTAGAGCGCTGCGGAGCCATCTGGGTGCAAGCCCAGGTAATCGAGATCACCAGGCGCTCCAGTCCGACACAGTTCCTCACCCTGCGCGACCCCATCGAGGAGATTTCGGCCAGCGCCACCTGCCATCGCAGGGTCCTCGACGCCGCCGGACCAATCGAGACGGGCATGACGGTTACCGCCCTCATCCGACCGACAGTGTGGTCGCGCACTGGGAGGCTCTCCTTCGAAATCTCCGAGATCACCCCCACCGGTGAGGGCCAGCTCCTCGCCCAACTAGAGAGACGCAAACGACTTCTCGAGGCTGAAGGGCTCTTCGATGTCACCCTCCATAGGCCGATTCCCGTTTTGCCCCGCGGCATCGGTCTCATCACCGGAGCTGGCTCCGATGCTGAACGTGACGTCCAGCGTCATGCCACGTTGCGCTGGCCTGCCGCCCGATTCGTCGTCCACAACACCCGGGTACAGGGCCCCATGGCGGCCCAACAGATCATCGCCGCCCTCGCTGACCTTGACGCCGACCCCACCGTCGATGTCATCGTCATTGCCCGCGGTGGTGGCCCCTTGGAAGACCTCCTCCCCTTCAGCGACGAAGCTCTGGTGAGAGCGGTTTACGCCACCCGGACTCCCGTCGTTTCGGCCATCGGTCATGACCGTGACAATCCGATTCTCGATCTCGTCGCTGACCTACGCGCGTCGACGCCCACTGACGCGGGCAAGCTCATCGTCCCGGATGCTGCTGAGCAGTCCCAAGCTATCGAGACAGCCAGAGCTCAACTTCGCCAGGCCGTTACGAGGTTCATCGACGTCGAAAGCGGACACCTCTCTCAGATCCGCTCCCGCCCAGTAATGGTCAATCCAGCAGCCACTCTCGATATCGCGGTAGAAAGGCTCGACTCCACACTGCAACGTCTACGTCTTGCTACTCACCGCGTCCTGGACGCCGAGAGCCGCGACGTCAACCACATGCTTGAGCGCGTGCGAGCAATGTCGCCCAAGGCCACCTTGGATCGCGGCTACGCCATCCTCGCCGACACGGAGGGCGACTCCATCACCTCAGTCAATGACACCAACGCACGCGCGAACCTATTGGTCTACCTGTCTGACGGTACCCTCAGCGTCACCGTCGATTCTCTCGACCGCCGCACCCCAAACCGTCCCACCTTCCAGGAGGACTCATGACCGACACTACCCCGAACTCAGCTCCCGAGGAACCGGAAATCACCTACGAGGCTGCACGCGACGAACTAGTCGAAATCGTCACCCGGCTCGAATCCGGTGGGATCTCCCTAGCCGAAACCATGACTTTGTGGGAGCGCGGCGAGAAACTAGCTGACATCTGCCAGTCATGGCTCAACGGGGCGCGGGCCCGCATCGAAGCGGCACGATCTGACGCCGAAACCGCGCAGCCCTGACGCCGAGCGGCCCACATGCCGAAAGGTCAAGACGTCGTCAGCATCCCCGCAAAGTCGGTGAGAACTCGATAATCAGTGTCCGCAACGACCACCGCCGTCGCGGAGCCATCTTTGTCACCAAGGCGTGGGTGCGATCGTCTGGGCTGACCATCTTCGTCCAGATATATCGGCCCACCGAGACCTTGCCGTCTTCAGTGGCCGACCTTGTCACGGAGGCGACGAATGCCCTGCCAGGTTCATCGGACTGATCCACCGCCAGGTAGACGTTCTTGCTTGTCAGAAATCCCAACTCCCACCGGTCCCCTGCGGAGATGGTGTTGCCTACCCAGCGATCCCCCTTGTTGGCATAGCGGGCCTTGGTCGGCCGCCAAACCTCCGGAACCTCCTTGGGAGCCAGCACCGGGTATCCCGCACGGGATCGCGCCGACGCCACCACTGGCTTCCAGTCGACCTGCTGGATATTTGGCTCATCAGGGGTTCTGGTGAAGAACCACACGATGAGCATCACCGGGACGAGGATGATCGCCAGGGACAGAAGCATGTCCTTGACACCGGCTCTGGGATTGCGTGGCACTTGTTGATTGTTGCAGATGCCACCCACACCGTCGCCTCAGTTCACTTCAGCCGACCATATCCTCCATCATCGATGTCACCAGAGCAGCAATCGGGGAGCGCTCCGAGCGAGTCAAGGTGACATGCCCGAACAGGTCGTGGCCCCGCAGCCTCTCCACAACCGCTGCCACTCCGTCGTAGCGACCAACGCGGAGATTATCCCGTTGGGCGACGTCGTGGGTGAGCACCACCCGCGAATTCTGGCCAATACGCGAGAGCACCGTCAACAACACGTTGCGCTCCAGGGACTGAGCCTCATCGACGATAACGAAGGCGTCGTGCAAGGACCGACCTCGAATGTGTGTCAGCGGCAGGATCTCGAGCATTCCGCGCGACATCACCTCTTCGATGACGTAGTTATTCGTCACGCTAGTGAGGGTGTCGAGGACTGCCTGCCCCCACGGGGCCATCTTGTCTCCCTCGTCACCGGGCAAGTAGCCCAGATCCTGGCCCCCCACAGCATAGAGCGGCCGGAACACCATGACCTTCTTGTGGAGTTGGCGTTCCATGACCGCCTCAAGACCTGCGCATAGAGCGAGAGCTGACTTCCCTGTTCCGGCCCGTCCTCCCATCGAGACGATTCCAACCTGGGGATCAAGCAATATATCGAGTGCTATTCGCTGTTCTGCGGAGCGGCCGCGAATCCCGAAAGCTTCCTGATCATTCGGGACAAGACGGGCAGAGGCGTCCGACATCCGCCGAGCCAAAGCTGTTCCGTTCGGCCCCTCCAACACCAGTCCGGCGTGCACCGGAATCTCGTCGAAAATCGAATCGACGACGCTCCCCTCCTCGTAAAGGGTCGAGATCATCTCGTCCGGAACCTCGAGGTTCACCATGCCGGTCCAACCGCTGCTGGGGACGAGCTCGTGACGGTATTCCTCAGCTTCCAAGCCAATCGCCGAAGCTTTGACACGCAGGGGCAAGTCCTTCGTCACCAAGACGACCGAGTGCCCGGCCAGTCGGTAGCTTTGCGCGACCGCCAGGATGCGAGTGTCGTTGTCCCCCAGCCGGAAACCGTCAGGTAGACACAGTGGGTCGGAATGATTGAGCTCGACGAGCAGCACACCTCCCTCGTTATTGACCGGCACTGGTCCTACGAGGCCGCCATTCTCAAGCCTCAGCCGGTCGAGGATGCGCAGCGCTGCGCGGGCAAAGTGTCCCAGTTCGGGGTGATGACGCTTACCCTCTAATTCAGTGATGACGACGATCGGCACGACCACCTCATGCTCGGCGAAATTGAGCAAAGCGCGGGGGTCAGACAGCAAGACCGAGGTGTCGAGGACGTAGGTTCGCCTCCCCTCAGGTGCCTCCGGGATCAGGCTGTGGGCTCGCTCGGAGCCTTCTGGACGGACGGACACGAAAACCTCCCGTGACGTGAGAGGTCGCATCGAGGAAGGAAACGTCATCGAGGCGTCGAAAGCGGCCCCTCTAGCATCAAATGTAGAACCAGCGTGGTGGCATCGGAGCGGGTGGTTCTCCCATTCGCTCAGAGTTCACCAGCTGGTCAGATGACGGCAAGCCCAATAGCAACGGCGTGACAGATCGCTGCCACCGCCGTGCAACTGTGGAAAACCTCGTGGAACCCAAACCAGGTAGGTGAAGGATTGGGTTTCTGACGGGCATAGGAGATTGCTCCGACGGTGTAAAACACCCCGCCAATGAGGATAAGAATGACGACTGCCGGCCCGCATGTGCGCCAGAATTGAGGGAGCCACCACAGCGCTGTCCATCCCATGACGACGTAGAGGATCGTTGAGGCCCATCGGGGCACGCCGTTCCATACGAATCGGAACGCGACCCCGAGCAGCGCGCAGGCCCAAATAATCGCCAATAAGATCACCCGAGATGCGCCGGTCGCCAGGGAGACAGCCAACGGGGTATACGTTCCAGCAATAAACACGGCGATGTTGGCGTGATCGATGCGTCGCAAAACATCCTTGACTTTCGCACCCCATGGCACTCGGTGATAGACCGCTGAATTCCCGAACAGCTCTAGGCCGGTAAGCATCCACACCCCGACGGCAAATCGGTTTCCCCAAGTCGGCGTAGCAATCATGAGGCCAACTCCGGCGAGCAAGATCAGCGGGGCCATCACGGTGTGAACCCAACCACGCAGCCGCGGTTTAGGAAGCACCGAACTACGATTCTTGGTCTTGCTGCTGCACCCGGTCGCCATGCGTCGTCCTCCCCTCACCTACTGCAAACCTACGGTTCGGTAGGTTTCTTTTTCCAGCCTACCTTGCCCTATACCCACGACGCGATCTCGCCTCATAACGCGAGCTAGCAACCGTTTGTGCCAGGCACTGACTAATCTGGACCTATGAGCAGCCTGGACCACCGCCTGTCGAAGGTCAGTGAGACCCTCGACCGCATGCACCCGTCCGGTCTGCTGTACACCACCTACGAGGCTCGTCTCCTCGACCAACTCGACCGCAGCCGTCTACCCCAGCACGTCGCAGTCCTGGCTGACGGCAACCGTCGCTGGGCCCGCCTCAACGCTCCGGGAGAACCCTTGGTGGCTGGCTACGAGGCGGGGGCAGATCGCCTTAGAGAGTTTTGCACATGGTGCGACGCTGTTGGCATCCCAATCATCACCTTGTGGGTGCTGTCGACTGACAACCTACAACGAGCCGAAACCGGCGAGCTCGGACCACTACTCAAGGTCATCGAGTCCCTCGTCGACTCGTTAGCAGATAATTCACGGTGGCGGGTCCAGGCCGTTGGCGACCTTGATCTTCTCCCAGACGACATGGCCGAATCGCTGTGTCGGGCCGGTCGCACCTCCATCGGGCATGTCGGTATGCATATCAACGTCGCGGTAGCTTACGGAGGCCGTCATGAACTGCGTGACGCCTTCCGTTCCCTCCTGGCCGAAGAGGCGGAGAAAGGCACCAGCCTGGCTGACTTAGCCCGAACCCTGGAAATCGACCAGATCGAGGACCACCTGTACACGCGGGGCCAGCCTGACCCTGACCTCATTATCCGCACCTCAGGAGAGCAGCGTCTTTCCGGATTCCTCATGTGGCAAAGCGCCCATTCAGAGTTCTACTTCTGCGAGGCGTTGTGGCCCGATTTTCGCAAGGTTGACTTCCTGCGGGCGCTGCGCTCCTTCACCCAGCGGGAGCGGCGCTATGGTCGCTAATCCGCTGCTGGGGCGACGACCTCAGGCTCGCCGCCAGAGCGGTTCTTTGAGGTCCAGGTAGTCGGTTACCGGCTCAAAGCACACCGCGCCGCGGCATACCCAACAGGTCGGTTGACCATCACGCGGGACGCGCTCGTTGAACCAAGTGCCAAACCCAGAGTCCTCGTTAAGTCGACGCATGATCGCTGACCCTGCTGGGGCCATTCGCCACGCCGCAGCGGCCAGGTCACTAGGCTCGTCGGTCGTATCCGCGATAACGACTCCTGCCGGCTTGAGACCACGACGGGCCTCGTCAGTAATGAGGAAGTCTGCCACGGCCCAACCGGCGAATCGCGGCGTTGCTGACACCACTGGAAGTAGGGCCACGGAGGCCTTGTTGGCACGCTCGATGAAATCGGCACGCTCGGCCATGAGCCCCACTCTGCGCAGGGCCATGACCATGGCCGCGGTCGGGCTGGGGCAGGCGTCGTCAGTCAGCGTGTGAGCGGTCACCGTCAGCAGGAATGAATCCTCGGCGTCAAGAAAACTGCCATCGACAGCGCTGAATCGAGCAACCGCCTCGCCAAGCACCTCGACGGCATGATCTAGCCACACCGACTCCCCCGTTGCCCCGGCCAAGCCAGCAAAGGACAGCGCGACCCAAGCGTAATCCTCACACACCGCCGGAACTCCCGGACGATCGTGGAAAGAAGTGCGCAGTGCCATGCCGTGATCCCAATGCGCGGTCCACAACGAGTCGGCGAGCTCGCGGGCCTGCTCCACCCATGACCATTCGCGCAGGATCATGCCGGCCTCGACGAGACCGTCAATGAGCATGGCGTTCCACGCTGTGATCGCCTTTTCGTCACGAGCAGGGGCACTGCGACGCCCCCGGGCCTCGAGCAAAGTGTCCATGTCGGCGTTAATGCGCTCCCACTCGACGCGCCCGCGCAGCTGTAGAGTGCCCAAACCGTTGTCGTTACAAGGCTCGAGATGCACGAGGGGGCGCAGCCACTCGGCCTCGTCGGTTCCTAATGCGTCCGTAATCAGATCTTGATTCCATAGGTAGTAGATGCCCTCGTGAGTGTGTCCAGCGGCATCGTCGGAATCGGCGTCCAGACCGGCGGCATACAGACCGTTGGGCAGCCGCATCTCTCGATTGAGCCATGCTACGGTGCGACGAGCGGCGTGGGAGTACAGATCACGGCGATCGGAGTCGTGGTCGGCAGTGCGACGCCAACAACGGGCCATCGTTGCCAGTAACAGGGCATTGTCATAGAGCATTTTCTCAAAGTGCGGCACCACCCATTGTGAGTCGGTGGAGTAACGGTGGAATCCGCCACCGACCTGGTCGAAAATGCCACCGCGAACCAAATGCTCACACGTGTTCTGGGCCATGTCGAGGCTGGTCGGGTCGCCCTTGACGAGCAAGGCGTCGAGCAGGGTGGGCATCGGGAACTTCGTCGGACTTCCGAAACCGCCGTGGACGATGTCGTAGTCGGCTCCGACAGCGTCAATGAGCTCCCCAGCGATCGGACGGGCAACCTCGGGGTCCTTCTCAACAGGGCGCAGGTGCTCGACGATTGCCTCCGCGGAAGACACCACTTCGTCACGACGCTCACGCCACGCCCCACCGAGAGCTTCCACGAGCTCGACGAACCCCGGCAACCTGCCACGGCGCACCGGCGGAAAGTAGGTTCCGGCAAAGAATGGCTTGCCCTCAGGAGTGAGGAACACGGTATTAGGCCACCCACCCTGGCCGGTCATCGCCAAGGTCACCTGCATCAGCGCCGCGTCGACCTCGGGGCGCTCCTCTCGATCGACCTTAACGGGGACGACATTGGCGTTGACGACCTCAGCCACCTCCGGGTCGCTGAAAGACTCCAGCGCCATAACGTGGCACCAGTGGCAGCTCGAGTAGCCCACTGAAACCATGACAGGCACGTCCCGACTACGGGCCTCGTCGAACGCTTCTTCTCCCCAGGGGAACCAGTCGACAGGATTCGCGGCGTGCTGGATAAGGTACGGGCTGGTGGACTCGCCAAGGTAATTAGGCATAGCAGTCAGCCTACGAGGACAACCCCATTCTCGACCACTGGTCAGCCTGGTCTGGGTGGAGTCCCGTCGATTGAGGCTCAGATGCCGCGATTCGCGTCTTCTCTGTGACTCTCCTTGAGGGCCGGGCCGCAAGGAACCTCGTCAAAGTCGATACCGCGGATGTTGTGACGAATACTGATCCACGCGACGACGCCGAAGACAGCCAAAACGAGGCAGCACAGAAAGTTAGCGAGGCCGGTACTCACAAGTTGGGCTGCAAGAACTGTCATGCTGACAGCCTACGCCCTAGGGCACAATGGGCCACGTGCCAACCCCTGACCATTCTCTCACTGACGAGGCCCGCGAGCGCATCGCGAATCGCTACCCCAGCCCTCGCCGCGCACCGTGGGTCGTCCTCATCATCGTGCTGGCGGTCATCCTCATCGGATGGACAGTATGGACGGGGCTCTATCACGCCGATCAGCCGATCCGAGCCAGCTTGCACGGTTACCAGGCGGTGTCCGATTCGCGCGTCGACGTCACCATCAAGCTGCACCGTCCCGACCCATCCGTCGCAGGCTCCTGCACATTGGTCGCAACCGGGGCTGACCATGTACGCGTTGGGGAGACGACGGTGACGTTCCCAGCAAGCTCATCGCAGGATGAAACAATCCGCGCCAGCGTTAAGACCTTCTCGCGGGCTGTCACCGCCGATCTGGAGAAGTGTGGACCGATCAGGTGACACTCGCGGTAGACTGAATAGATGCCTGAGTCTGAAGACACTGTGTGGCTGACCCAAGAGGCCTTCGATAAGCTCACCCAGGAGCTGGAGTACCTCAAAGGCGAAGGCCGCACCGCCATTGCCAACAAGATTGCCGACGCCCGTTCGGAAGGCGACCTTTCTGAGAACGGCGGCTACCATGCCGCCCGTGAGGAGCAGGGGCAGGCCGAGGCCCGCATCCGTCAACTCGAGCAGATGCTGCGTAACGCTGAGGTGGGCGAGGCCCCGTCCTCTCCCGACGAGGTCGTGCCAGGTTCCAAGGTGACGGTCTGCTACTTTGACGACGAGTCCGACACCGACACTTTCCTGCTGGGATCGCGTCAGGTGATGGGCCTTGACGATTCCGTCAACGTCTCCGTCTATTCGCCGCAATCTCCCCTTGGCGGCGCCATTTTGGGCCATTCGAAGGGCGAGTCGACCGAATACCAGGCTCCCAATGGCAAGACGATCAAGGTGACGATCCTTAACGTCGAGCCGTTCGAGGAGTGACACTCACCAATCGTCACACGCATTGTCGTACAACATCGCTAATCGCTATGAGGGCAGGGCGCCATGCACCCTGCCCTCATCGTGTTCTGCCTGATATCGCTACCTCACAGCGCGCGAACGGCAATCCGCCCGACCAGGCACGTAAGGTCGAGACGGGCAGATCCGTTGCCCATGACGTATTCGTCAACCTCTCCACCTTCGGGCCAGGAGATCATGCCGGTCTGCGCCTTGCCCCGCACTGACACGTTGGAACCGCCCGCCAGCTTGATGTTGAGATTGCCCGACTCGACGCGAATCTGGGAGCGACCAGTATCGATGCGCCCGGTGATGCTGCCACTTCCCGCTTGGAAGAGCCCATCCTCAATCTGGTGCACTCCGTCGATCTCGGTAACACCAGCAGTAACACGCACACGCCCGAACCTCTCGACTCCGCTGGCCCGCAGCGAGCCACCGGACAGCTCGATGTCAACAGGAAGATCAGGATGCACCCGAACCGTCACCTCACGGCCGAAGCTCAAGTCCTTGACCCCGTCCATACCGGTCGGGAAGCGGAATCTCTTGAGGACGCCGAGGTCCGGAGCCAGATGTCCATCGATCCCGATTTCAACAACCCGTCCAATGCGTCGCCGGGTGTGTTTGCCCCCAATCTGCACACCTGGAATCGATCGGTCCCCGATAAGCCGAATTCGACGTCCGCTGCAGTTGATGCGTACCCGGTCCAGATCCGTCGTCATGTCGACACTTCTCTCCGAATCGTTGCCTCCGCTGGCTCGGCGCGACCCGGACGACACCGTTGAGGCGACGGTTTCTCCGACGCTCTCAGCCATTCCGGACACGACTCGCCATGCAGACCGAAGTCCTTCCTTCGCCTCGGAGGGAATGGTAAACCCACCTAGCGAACTGCTATCAGCCCCCGGAGCGTCATCCTCAGAAGCCCCGTGCCGGGGGCCCGGGCCGCAATCGGGGCCACTCGTGACCCCAGACGTGGGCTGGTCTTGTCCAGCGGCAGCGATACGGCGGCTCGCCTCGGCGGTGTCTATCCTCCCGGCAGCAAGGTCTTCGAGGATAGCGGTGATGTCAGCGCTCATGACATCAACTTTACGGGGGAGCCCAACAGGTTAATGTTCACGTGTGCTCAGCAGCCAGGTCATCGTGGTTTGGCGGGACTTCGTTCGCCGGGGTCTCGGGGTTCAAAGCCTTGATGAAGGCTACCCCAAAGGCAACGATCGGAATGGCGAACAGAGCGCCCACGATGCCGGAGATGATGGCACCGACAGCAATACCGAGCAGCACGATGAGCGGATGAATGGAGACGGCCTTGCCCAACAGGAAGGGCTGCAGGACGTGTCCCTCAATCTGCATGACGGCCACGAAAACGATAAGCATGATGAAGGCCTTGAAGAATCCAAGCGTCACCAACACCACGCCGACGGCGACGACACCAGCCGTCAGCGCACCGACAATGGGAACGAAGGCCAAGATGAATGTCAGAGCGCCAATCGCCACTGACATTGACGACCCGATAATAGCGGCTCCGATCCCGGCGCCCAGACCATCGACAAATGCGACGATGACCGCAGCGCGCACATAGGCGACCAGCGCAACCCAGCCGCGCTTCGCGGCGTCGAGGATTGCGGCACGATGCTCGCGCGGGATCAAAACCGCCGATTTCTCGGCCAATTTGTCGCCCTCGTAGACGAAAAAGAACGTTGCAAACAGCGCCATTACAAGACCGGCGCCGAACCGTCCGATCTGGGAACCGGCAGCAGCAGCAGTCGAGGCGATGCGCCCTTGAGAGCCGGCCATGGCTGCCTCGGCCTTCTGCATGAGGTGGGTAAGTTGAGCCTCATTGGTGTGCAAGGGGCTCTTGGCCAGCCACTGCAGAGCCTGTTTGAAGCTAGCGACACTTTGGTCACCCAACTGACGCCACTGCAGAGCGATCTGGGCTCCGACGAGAGTGAACACCCCACCAACAAGGATGACAAGGAGCAATAAGCAGATTCCCGACGCGATACCGCGATGGATGTGATGTCGCGACAACCAGTTGGCTAGTGGCCACATGGCAGCAGTAAGCATAAGAGCCACCGCGACTGGCACGGACACCTCAGAAGCCGCGTGGAGCACTTGGTAGAGGCCATAGATGAAGGCCGCAATAACGATCATCCGCCAACACCATCCGGCAGCGGTGCGCACACCATTAGGGACGTCTTCGACGGGAGTAGGGACGGGCTGAGTAGCAACGTTAGCGGCCTCGGACGTGGAGGTGACGCCAACCGTCTCATCCATAGCCCCGGCGTGCGAAGATGCCGGTGACGACGTGGGGGTCTTCCTACCCGAGCTAAAGAGCTTCATGGGTTCCTTCCAGAATAGCGTGGTGGGGCTGCGGTCTCAAAAGGCGCGATCACAGGGTAGCGTCATGCATGTCATCCGTATGTATTCTCTTGGAGGCCACCGTGGTTGCTCATCCCGTTGCTGAACTCGTCACCCCCGACTGGGCAGAGGCATTAACAGGAGTGGAACCCCGGATCCACGAGATGGGCGACTTCCTACGAGCGGAGACAGCTGCCGGGAGAGGCTTTTTACCTCATGGTGACCGTATTCTACGTGCTTTCTCCCGTCCGATGGCTGATGTTCGCGTACTTATCGTCGGTCAGGACCCCTACCCGACGCCCGGGCATCCGGTGGGTTTGAGTTTTTCAGTGGAGCGGGATGTCCGACCGCTGCCGCGGTCCTTGCAAAACATCTACACCGAGTTGCAGTCAGATCTCGGTATTGCCCCATGTGAGCACGGTGATCTCACCGGCTGGTTTGAACAGGGCGTACTGCTTCTCAACAGGTGTCTAACAGTCCAGCCGGGGCGGCCAGCATCCCATCGAGGCAAGGGATGGGAGGAGGTCACCCAGACGGCGATCGAAGCTTTGGTGGCGCGCGGCGGTCCGCTGGTGGCGATCCTGTGGGGACGCGATGCGCAGTCCCTAGAGCCCATGCTGGGCAAAGTTCCTATTGTAAAGTCCTCGCACCCCTCCCCCATGTCAGCCCGGTACGGTTTTTTCGGATCTCGACCGTTTAGTCGCACGAATGAATTGCTCGTACAGCAAGGGGCCGACCCCATCAACTGGGATTTGTCGTCCCACTAATCGACTCGGCTCATGGCATCTTTCACGTCAGTCCTGTTCAGGATGTCGGAAGAGCGAGATGGCCGACGCAGCTAGTCCGCCCCACACCGTGACCATCGCACTGATCATCATGATGATCGCTGAAGTGCTCATGACAGGGCTCCTTCCTCGGTTTCTTGGAAGTTTTCGCAGGCCAGCTCCTCCTCGTGGGTAAGCTCATGATGAATCGCCGAGCGATGTGGCCACGGGATGAGTGACAGCACTATCGCCAGAACGACGACGAGGATGGACATTCCCCAGCCGAAGATCCCAACGAAGTTTCTGGGCATTTCGCCATATCCCTTACTCGCGACAGTGATGATCTCCGTGATCCACAGGCTCAGCAAGACCAGCGGGGCGACAACACTGACCAGGGCCATCCACACCTTGTTGACCTGGAACGAGGAGTACTCGTTGAGGTGATCGCGCAACACCGGCAGCTTCCGCAGCGCCCAGGAAATGACGAGGCATGCGAGCAGGGCAACCCCAACGATGCCGATGTTGTTGATGAAGTGGTCGGTAACGTCGAGCAGATTGAGACCAGTCGTCGTCGGAAACAACACGATCGACGCAATCGCCGTCACACCGCCAATAATCCAGGTCGCAGCTTTACGTGAGATACCCGTCTTTTCTCGGAAAGCAGCGATGACGACCTCGAGCAAGCTGATCATTGAGGTGATGCCGGCGAAGACCAGGGAGACGAAGAACAGCACTCCCAGAATTGGTCCGACAGCACCGGCCTGGCTGATGATCTGTGGGAAAGCGATGAAGGCCAGGCCAATACCCGAGCCGGCGACCTCACTCACCGGCTTACCGGAAGCGGTCGCCATAAATCCCAGAGCAGCGAAGACGCCGAGGCCCGCGAGGATTTCGAACGAAGAGTTCGCGAATCCGACGACCAGGCCAGATCCTGTCAGGTCAGACTTCGGCTTGAGGTAGGAGGCGTAGGTCACCATGATCCCGAACCCCACCGATAGCGAGAAAAAGATCTGACCGTAAGCCGCCATCCACACCCGATAGTTGCCCAGCGCACCCCACGACGGGGTGAACAATGCATTAAGTCCAACCGAGGCCCCGTCAAGGGTAAGAGCGACGATAACCAGAGTAATGAACATCACCGCGAGCAGCGGCATGAAGATCCACGATGCCCGGGTAATGCCCTTCTCGACGCCGGTAGCCATGATGGCAAGCACAAAAAGCCATAGCAACAACAATGGCCAGAACACTCCAGACACGAAGTGGAACTCGACGTCAACGTTGCTAGCCACGTGCAGGAAGCTGCCCGTAAGGAACCCCTCCGGGTCGTGTCCCCACGTTTTCGTCACAGAGAACCCGACATAGCGAATGGCCCAGGCAATGATGACCGCATAGTAGATGACGATCACCCAACAGATGAGGGTCTGCCACCACCCGATGGCCTCCATGCGCCTGTGGAGACGGCGTAGAGCCATCGGCGGAGAGCCCCGGAACTTATGCCCGACGGCGTAGTCGAGGAAGAGCAACGGAATACCAGCGGTGAGCAGCGCTACCAGATAAGGCACGATGAAGGCTCCACCACCATTGCTATAGGCGACATAAGGGAACCTCCAGATATTGCCCAAGCCGACCGCAGAACCGATCGCAGCGATGAGAAAGGCGCCTCGGCCGGCGAAACTCTCACGCCGCTGGGGCTTTCGAGTGGCTCTCCCCCCACCTGCGACGGTTGCGCCGGACTGCGCAGGGTCAGACATGTTGATCCTTTCGTGCAGTGAACTTTGGTGACAAAGTCTCACATACTGAAGGGAGGAGACCGGATCATGGACCATCCACTGAGATAGGCAGGAATGGATCGCTGACGTGATTCGTTGAACCCGTAACGAGAGAGCTGGCCTGCGAGGAGACAGCACATGAATAAAACCGAGATGGTCTCATCGGAGAACGCACTACCAGGGGGTCATACCCCAGTGCTGGCGATGCCGTTCTTCCACCGAGTGACCGGAGACCGGCTCGATCGTCCCTTCCCAAGCTCAGAGACGATCTACCTAGCCATGGGCTGTTTTTGGGGAGCCGAAAAGCTGTTTTGGAACACTGACGGAGTACTGCAGACCGCCGTCGGGTACATGGGCGGTCTCACCCCTAACCCCACCTACCGCGAGGTGTACACGGGATGCACCGGACACGCCGAAACCGTTCGAGTAACCTACGACCCCACTCAGGTCTCGACCGAGGCGATCCTCACTATCTTCCTGGAAAACCATGACCCTACTCAGGGAATGCGCCAGGGCAACGACGTGGGCACACAGTACCGTTCGGCGATCTGGTGCACCACCACCGAACAGTTCATGACGGCCACCACTGTCAAGGGCTCTTACCAAGCCAACCTACTCAACGCGGGCTATGGAGCCATCACGACCGCGATCTCCATGGCCAACGGCGTCGAGTTTTACCTGGCGGAGGCCGAGCACCAGCAGTATCTCGAAGACAACCCCTTCGGTTACTGCCCCGTTCACGCCACCGGGGTATGCCTCGCCGGCTCGTGAGCGAAGTAGATCTCTCCCACGTCCTACGATCAATGCACTTGGTCGCGACTCAGGGCACGATGTAGTTGCCACACCACCGGAGCATCATGGATACGACCACTACTAAAGGAGATGTATGAAGTACCGCCAGATCGGACCATTCCGTACGTCAGCAATTGCCTACGGCTCGATGCCGCTGTCTATTGAGGGCCGTCCCGACCGCGAGACCGCGATCAACATCCTCCATGACGTCCTCGACGCGGGATGCACCCACATTGACACCGCTTGGGCCTATTACGAGTCAGGAGGCGTGGAGCAGTACGGCGAAAGGCTCGTCACCGATGCCTTGGCGTCATGGGATGGTGACCATTCGACAATCTCGGTGGCCACTAAAGTCGGGCACTTTCGCTGTTTCAACGACGCCGGGCAACCCGTCTGGGATGTTGATGGGTCACCGGAACGACTGCGTCGCGACGCGAAGCTCTCGGCTGAGGCATTGCGTACCGACCAGATCGATCTATTGTATTTGCATCGCCCTGACCCCAAGGTCGAATACGAAGGCATGGTGCGGACTCTGGCCGGAATCCTCGACGACGGTTTGGCGCGTACCGCAGGCATCTCTAATGCCAATCCCGACCAGATTCGACTGGCCCACAGCATCCTCGGTGATCGTCTCGTGGCGGTGCAGAACCAGTTCTCCCCAGGATTTCTATCCTCGCGTCCGGAACTGGAGCTATGCGGCGAACTCGGCCTAGCCTTCGTCGCGTGGAGCCCGCTGGGCGGGTATCGTCGTCCCCTCGACGAGGACGCATTCGCGGCCTTCCAGCGCATCGCCGACGCCCGTGGCATCAGCCGGGCACAGGTCATCCTTGCTTGGGAGCTGAGCAAGGGCCCGCACGTCATCCCGATTCCCGGGTCCCACCGTTCCCAGACGATTCTTGATTCCCTCAGGTCCGTCGACGTCACGCTGAACGACGAGGAGCTTGCCCAGCTTCCGTGATAGCTCCTCGAGGTGGCCGAGTGCACTCGGTGATCGCTCCTCTCACGCTTCGACGCGCTCTTTCGCCTGGCGCTTGGTCCACCGGTACAGGAACGCGATTGCAGCGGCGAAGGTGATCACGCCAACGATCCCAGCGCCGCTGTCCCATGACTCAGGCGCGATGGCAATGGCGTCCTCGGATCCCGCGGCCGCGATCATGGCAGCATAGATGACACCGAAGATTGACTCACCGACGATGAGGCCCGTGGCCAGCAAGATTCCGGTCCGCTTTTTACCTTCGACATCACCGGCGGTGTGGGCCGCCCACTTGTCGAACAGCCAGCCAAGCGCGGCGCCAATCGGAATCGTCAAAGACAGGGTCATCGGCAAGTACATGCCCATCCCGACGGCTAGCGGCGGAAGGGAGAACTTCTTGGTGGTGTGAGTGAGGATCTCGTCGACGACGATAACGCCGATACCCACCAGGGCACCAATCCCCATGAGTCCCCAGTCAAGAGACCCGCCGAAGACGCCAGTCGCCAGCGAGGAAATAAGGGTAGCTTGTGGGGCTTGCAAAGCGTTCGGACCAGCACCGGGGGCACCCTGGAAACCAAAGGCGCTCTGCATGAGCTGCATGACGGGCGGGATGATCGCCGAACCAAAAATAACTCCGATGATCAGCGCAATCTGCTGTTTCCACGGCGTCGAACCAACCAACTGACCAGTCTTGAGGTCCTGCAGGTTGTCATTCGAGATCGTCGCGATACCAAAGACGATGGATGCGGTAAACAGGGTATAGGCCACCAGCTTAACCGTCTCACCACCACCAACAGCACCATAGGTGAGTTTGATGAGGAGAGCAGCCACCAGGACGACCAGGATGCCAACGCCGGAAATCGGGCTATTGGATGCACCGATGAGACCAGCCATGTAACCGCACACAGAAGCAACAGCCAGACCGACGAGCAGGATGAACGCCAAGCTGACGATGATGACGCCGGTCATGGACCGCGATACAACCATGTCGCGAGCAAATCCCCACAGCATGAAACCGATCGGGATCATCGAGATCAACACCACGGTGAGGACAACAGAAACCGGTAGGTCACGCTCGGTCAGTGGGACTTCGCCGCCCTCGTGACGTGTCTTGGAGGAACTTATGGAATCGCTGATGCCCTTGACGATGGGGCCAATGACCTTGACAAGAGTCCAGATAGCCGCAACACCGATGGTGCCAGCACCGACGAAGCGGACATCGCTAGTGAAGACGTCCTGAATCACCGTAAGGTCGCTACCAACTTTGCCGGATACCCGCCACGGCAGGATCGCACCGTACGAAATAAAGAGACCGACGAGGATGGCCGCGGCCACGGCAATACCAACCAAGTGACCGACGCCAATGAGCGCCATCGACATGCTCACGCCAACCATCGAGCCGCTACTGTCGCCCGTCTTGAAAGGCTTGGTCAGCGCCGACTTCACAAGCTTAAGATCCGACAACAGGGCGTACGCTGCAGAGACCACAGAACCGACGATGATGACTCGCAGACCCACCTTGTTAGCCTCGGCGGCACCAGCGGAATCGCCTACTTTGAGCACCTCAGCTCCTGCGACGCCCTCCGGGTAGGGAAGATCCGAGCCTGTCACGAGGGCCCGACGCAGCGGAATCGAATACATAACGCCGAGGATGCCGCCAACTAGACAGATAGCTAGGGTGGTCCAGTACGGGAAACCTGACCACCAGCCGACCATGATAAGTCCGGGCAGCACGAAAATAATCGCGGAGAGGGTGCCGGCCGCCGACGCGATCGTCTGGACAATGTTGTTCTCTTCGACCGAGTGTCCCTTGAAGTGACGCAGCACGGCCATCGAGATGACGGCAGCAGGAATAGACGTGGCGAAGGTCAAACCGACCTTGAGCCCGAGGTAAACATTCGCCGCGGTGAAAATCAACGTCATGAGGCCACCGAGGACGATGCCTCGGAAGGTCAATTCACGTACTGAGGTTCCCGGCCGTCGGGCCGGCGCTGACGAGCTCGATAGGTCAGACATGTTCCCCTTCTTCCATAAGATGGCTTGACCACTATGCCACCATCAGAGCCCCAAGGTATGGAAAGCAACGTCCTTCACGCCAATTGTCGTCTCCCGGACTTCGGGAACACCCAAATACTCAACATCAAATAGACGTAAAGGCCCTCAACGCAAGCGGCGGTGAACCTAGCGAGCTCAAAATGAACGCCCAAGGATTCCAGCAAGGACGACAATCCCAGGGTTAGGCACACGTAATTCGTCACCATCGTCACCACGTAGCGTCCGCTCTGACGACCGAGGTTACCGTGAGAGTGGAAGTTCAGCCATCGATTCACAACGAATGAGTAGACAGCCGACAGCCCGTATCCCAGGGACACCGACACCGGATACGGCAAACCTACCCCTCGGAAGAAAACGGCCAATAGGCTCATATCGATAAGGAACCCCAACCCGTTGATAATGCAGTAACCGATGAAGGTAACGGGCAGGCCAGACAAGGGAAACGGCAGGACGGAGTGAACCGTCAAGCATCCTCTCGCGAACGCGCGGGGAACAGAACGCCGGGGAACCTTTCTAGCCCGGATGCGCCTCGCACTTGTTACCACAAACCTATTCTTGCAGCCCTATCAAGGATCGTCGTCACCGATCGGTAACCTGACGTCATGGCTACGACGAGACGGGCAACCCCCGCAGACCTACCTTTCATGGTCCACGTCCTGAGACATGCGGCAGGCGGTACATCCGGGCCGCTCGACGTCGAAGAGTGCCGCACAAATCCAGCTATCGCACATTACATCGATGGCTGGACGCCCGACCAAGTAGGGCTTATCTGTCTTGTTGACGACACCCCCGTCGGCGCCGCATGGGTCCGCAATTTGCCTGCCTCGGACCCAGGTTATGGATTTGTTGCCCCCGGAATCCCAGAACTGGTCATCGCAATCTCCCCTCACCACCGTGAGCAGGGGCTCGGCGGATACCTTCTGGAAAGCCTCCTCGACACGTGCAGTGCGAACGGAATTAAGTCTGTAAGTCTCAGTGTTGGTGTTGGTGTTGGGTGGTTGGTGCGGGTGTGTCGTCGGGTGGGGTTTGTGGTGGTGTCGTATCGTGGTAGGCGTGTGGTTATGTTGCGTGTCGACCAGACTCTAGGTTGTTGTGGCTAGCCGGCCCTGGTGTGCATGGTTGGTCCACATACTTTGATTGTGATGGTTTCTGGTCGTAGTGCTAGCGCGCCGAGCAGTTAGTGTTGGTGTGGTGGTTTCAGTGAGTGTTAGGACACGCTAGCCATGCCTCCCACGTGGCATGGCTACATAATCTGGTGGTGTGGTGTCAGGCCACACTCGTATTCCCCTACACCCGGGCCTGGTTATGTCTAGCAATAATGCGACCTATAGTCTGGCTGGGGCCTGGGCGTGTGGGTATGCGTGTGTGGGTGTATCACCCCTCCAGCCAGTCTGGCTGGAGGGGTGATACACCCACACACGCATACTCCTTCCCCCCTGGGGGGAAGGAACAGTATAAGTATTCCGGCAGCGTCTTACTCTCCCACACGATCCCTCGTGCAGTACCATCAGCGTTGGAAGGCTTAACGACCGGGTTCGGAATGGGACCGGGTGTTTCCCTTCCACTATGGCCACCGGAAAACCTGAAAACCATACAGTAGAACACAAACATTAAACGGCGCAACCCGTGAAGGGGCTGGGAGCCGTATAGTGGATACGAGTCACGCGCACACACGCGTATGGTGTTAATGAAAGTCCTCGGTCTATTAGTACCAGTCAGCTCCACACCTTACGATGCGTCCACGTCTGGCCTATCAACCCGATCATCTCTCGGGGACCTTACCAGGAACACTCCTGTGGGAACCCTTATCTTGAAGCGTGCTTCCCGCTTAGATGCTTTCAGCGGTTATCACAACCCGACGTAGCCAACCAGCCATGCTCTTGGCAGAACAACTGGCACACCAGAGGTCAGTCCGTCTCGGTCCTCTCGTACTAAAGACAGCCCTTCTCAAGATTCCTCCGCGCGCAGCGGATAGGGACCGAACTGTCTCACGACGTTCTGAACCCAGCTCGCGTGCCGCTTTAATGGGCG
>ERZ501011.9-NODE-9-length-64761-cov-12.074444_pt1 | contig 64761 bp, 70 predicted proteins | sample MGYA00248833_ERZ501011 | MGnify/ENA primary metagenome ERZ501011 (study PRJEB25958, sample SAMN03398530) | human skin metagenome | study: EMG produced TPA metagenomics assembly of the Human Skin Microbiome Metagenome (human skin metagenome) data set. | reverse complement strand
GCATCCTGGGGCTGGAGTAGGTCCCAAGGGTTGGGCTGTTCGCCCATTAAAGCGGCACGCGAGCTGGGTTTAGAACGTCGTGAGACAGTTCGGTCTCTATCCGCCGCGCGCGTAAGAAACTTGAGGAAACCTGTCCCTAGTACGAGAGGACCGGGACGGACGAACCTCTGGTGTGCCAGTTGTCCCGCCAGGGGCACTGCTGGTTAGCTACGTTCGGAAGGGATAACCGCTGAAAGCATCTAAGCGGGAAGCCTGTTCCAAGATGAGGTTTCTCACCCCCTTCGCGGGGTTAAGGCCCCCCACAGACCATGGGGTTGATAGGCCAGAACTGTACGCACAGCAATGTGTTCAGGTGACTGGTACTAATCGGCCGAGGACTTACCAACAACACCCACAACATCACCAAACACGGTTTTGGTGTGTTCGCATCCACTATGTACTTCTGAAACAACACACAACAAACAAATAAACACTGTTGTGTGACAGTTGTTTCACAAAGTTACGGCGGCTATAGCGGAGGGGAAACGCCCGGCCCCATTCCGAACCCGGAAGCTAAGCCCTCCAGCGCCAATGGTACTGCACCCTAATCAGTGTGGGAGAGTAGGACACCGCCGAACACAATTTCAGAAAGGCCCCGCAACCCTCGTGGTTGCGGGGCCTTTCTCATTGGTGATCAGCTCAGGTGGTGGACGTCCGCCAAGCCGTATACGGGCGTGGGGATTCCTTCATATCGCGCCTTCAGCTGTAGGGCGAGATACAGCGAATAGTGGCGCGACTGGTGCAGATTTCCGCCGTGGAACCACAGGCCCGGTTGCTGGGTGGGCTTCCACATGTTCCGCTGTTCGCCCTCCCAGGGGCCCGGGTCCTTGGTCGTCTCGGAACCGAGTCCCCACACCTTTCCGACACGGTCGGCGACCTCCTGTCCCATGAGGTCGGCGGCCCAGCCGTTCATCGATCCGTACCCCGTGGCGTAGACGACCACGTCGGCGTCGATCTCGGTCCCGTCGGCGAGCACCACCGAATTCTCGGTGAGGTGGTCCAGTTGACCGTGGACCAGCTTGATCGTTCCGTCGGCGATGAGTTCGCTCGCGCCCACGTCGATGTAGTAGCCGGACCCGCGGCGTAGGTACTTCATGAAGAGTCCGGAGTCGTCGTCGCCGAAGTCGAGCTCGAAGCCGGCCGCCTCGAGTCGTTCGTAGAATTCCTTGTCCTGTTGGCGGATCTGGTCATACACGGGTATCTGGAACTGGTGCATGATCCGGTAGGGCAATGAGGCGAAGGTGAGATCGGCCTTCTTGGTCGTCATCCCGGAGGCGACCGCCTCCTCGCTGTACAGGGAACCGAGGGCGATGGACCGCAGCGAGTCGGATTTCACGATGTGGGTCGAGGAGCGCTGCACCATCGTGGCGTCGACGCCGTTGTCCACCAGCGCCTTGCAGATGTCGTGCGCGGAGTTGTTGGAGCCGATGACGACGACCTTCTTGCCGAGGTAGCCGTCCGGTCCGGGATGTGCGCTCGAGTGGTGTTGCTCGCCGGCGAACACATCCTGCCCGGGGACCGAAGGGACGGCAGGTTTGCCGGACATCCCGGTCGCGAGGACCAGCTGCGTCGGATGGAGCGTGAGGCGCTCACCGTCCCGGTCGACCTCAACCGTCCACCGTGACTCGGCCTCGTCGTACTCAGCGGACAGACACGTCGTCTTACTCCAGTACGGAACCTCCATGACCTTGGTGTAAAACTCGAGCCAGTCGCCGATCTTGTCCTTGGGTGCGAAGACCGGCCAGTTGTCGGGGAACGGCAGGTACGGGAGATGGTCGTACCAAACCGGGTCGTGCAGGCACAGCGACTTGTAGCGTTTGCGCCACTGGTCCCCGGGACGGTCATGGCGATCGACGACGACCGACGGCACGCCGAGCTGGCGGAGTCGTGCGCCGAGCGCGATACCGCCCTGCCCGCCGCCGATCACCAGCACGTACGGTTGCGCCGACCGTCCGAGCGACAGTTCCTCGTCGGCCTTCTTCTCCGCCCAGGAACGGGTGTCGGGGTCGGAACCGTGCACCGCCCCGAGCGGTCGATTCGGGCCGGCCGACTCCTCGTGTCCCTTGAGTTCCTGCATCGTCGTCAGCAGCGTCCAGGCCTTGTCCTCCCCGGCGTCGCGCCCGCCACCGTCGGTGCCGGCGTCGTCGCGACGGATGCGCAGGTGTCCCTCACACCGTCCGACGGCGGTCTCGAACGCGATGAACGCCGAGACGACGCCGTCCCCGTCGTCGGTGGCCGGTTCAGTGGTGGTGAAGTTCGACGGGCGGGTGTCCGCGAGACGCGCGGTCAGCATGTCGGCGATCTGCTCGTGGCCCTCCACCGTCTTGATGTTCCAGGTGAATGCTGTCAGGTCGCGCCAGTAGCTGTCGGTCAGAAACGCGTTCGTCGCGCGGGCGATGTCGTCTGCGGCGAGTGCGGATTCGAACTCACGCAGCCAGGCGTCCATCCGCTCCTGCGGGGTGCGGTCGAGATGGACCAGCGGTTCCAATGTCTGAGTCATGATGCCTCCTCGAGATGTGCCCCGCGAACGTGATGTGGAACACAGCGGGTTGTGGACAGCAGACGCCCCGGCGCCGGGTGGCGGCAAGGGTTGCAGGGGGTTGCGAGGGGCGGGGTACGTTGTCGTCGTCTGTGACGTGACGCACAATCGAAGAGATGAACGCTTACGAGTCGGCCTCCGAGCTGGAGCCCGCGGTGCACGCCGGCGACGATCCGCGCGAGTTCGCGTCCGTTCTCAGCGCGGTTCACGACGCGGCGATGTCGGGCGGGCGCATGCCGGCGCGTCCGCGCAGCGTCATCGACGACTCGTGGCAGCGACTCCGACGTGCCGGTCTCGACCCGGACGTGGACTGCGCCGGGGAACGGACGCTTCAGCTCGAGGAGCTCGAAGAACGCCGCCGACGCTCCGGCCTGGCGGAGGTCGTGGACGAGTTGGCACGTGGCCTCGACTCGCTGATCGCCGACGGTGACAACATCCTGGTCGTCTCGGATGCCGACGGGCACGTGCTGTGGCGGAGCGGGTCGTCGAAGGTGCTCACGCGCGCGGACACTCTCGGATTCGTCGAGGGTGCCGACTGGGCCGAGGGCTCGGTGGGGACCAACGCGATCGGTACGGCACTGATGTCCGGTCGTTCGGTGCAGGTGTTCTCGGCCGAGCACTTCGTGCGCAGTCATCATTCGTGGACCTGTACCGGTGCACCGATCAAGGACCCGCGGACCGGTGAGATGTTGGGGGTGGTCGATGTGAGTGGTCCGGCCGCCACCATCCATCCGACCACCTTGGCGCTGGTGCATGCGGTCGCCCGGCTGGCCGAATCACAACTACGCGAGAGCCACCACCGACGACTCGATTCGTTGCGGGCGGTGGCCGCGCCGATCCTCGCCCGCATGCCCGGCCCGGCGTTGGCGGTCGACACCGACGGGTGGGTCGCCGCCGTGGACACCGTGTCTCCGCGATCGCGACTGATCCTGCCGCCGCGGCTCGGCCCCGGCCGGATCTTCGTGAATGCGCTGGGGGAGTGCGACGTCGAGGCGTTGCCCGGCGGATGGTTGGTGCGCGTCGCGGAGACCTCGGACGCATCCACCACACGGGTGATCGTGCGGGTACCGCCGGACGCGTCGGGTCTCCGAAATGTCGAGGTCACTGTCGAAGGCGCGAGCGGTGCCTGGACCCATCGCTGTTCGCCCCGGCACGGCGAGATCCTCACCCTCCTGGCGCGACGGCCCGGCGGCGTCACCGCGGCCCAGATGTCGATGCACCTGTTCGGCGTCGACGACCGGACGGTCACAGTGCGGGCCGAGATGTCCCGGCTGCGCAAGCACTTCGGTGGTCTGCTCGTGGCGGGCCCGTACCGGTTCGTCGACGGGGTCGACGTCGAGGTGCTCGCCCCCGAGATCACCACCGTGCACGACTGATCTACACGGGCTCAGTCGTACTCGGCGACCACGAGCCCACGGTCGAAGGCGTATACGATCGCCGCCGCCCGGTCGCGGAGGTCGAGCTTCGTGAAGATGTGGTTGATGTGGCTCTTCACGGTCACCTGCGAGATACCGAGGGCCGCACCGATTTCCGCGTTGGTGCGGCCCCGCGCGATCAGGCGGAGGACATCGGTCTCGCGGTCGGTGAGCCCGGGCACGGCGCTCACCTGCTCGCGACCCGACCGTCGGAAGCCATGGAGAACGCGTTCGGTCACCGCCGGATCCAGGAACGCGCCGTCGCGAACCACCGCGCGGACCGCCCAGATCAGCGCCTCGGCCGGCGAATCCTTGAGGATGAACCCGGCCGCTCCGGCGCGCAGGGCACGGGACAACAGGGCGTCGTCGTCGAAGGTGGTCAGGATCAGCACCGGCGGCGGCTCCCGCAGGGTGCGCACCATCGTGGTGGCGGTGATGCCGTCGACGTCGCGCATCCGCAGATCCATCAGGACGATGTCGGGCCGGTGTTCGGCGATCCCCGCGAGGACTCCGGAGCCGTCCGCGCACTCACCCACGATGTCGAAGCCGTCGCGCAGGCGCAGGATGCGACGCAGGCCCGTACGGATGAGCTCCTGGTCGTCGACGAGGAGGACCCGGATCGGGTCGGTCGCGGGATCGGTGGGCGCGGTCGTCGTCATACGGGCACCCCTGCGGTGACCGGTCGCGACGGCAGCGTCGCGAGGACCGACCAGGTGCCTGCGCGATGTGATGTGTGGAGCGTGCCGCCGAGCAGTGCCGCGCGCTGGGTCATTCCCTCGATACCGGTGCCGTCGCATTCTCGAGGCCGATCCTCGGTCGCCGGGTTCTCGACCGTGAGAGCCACTGCATCGGCCACCGACACCGAGACCGAGGCCTGCTTGGCCACCGAGTGTTTGACGACGTTGGCCAGGGACTCCTGGGTGATCCGATACAGCGCCGCACCGACCGGACGTGGCAGCTCGGTGAGGTCGCCGACGAGGCTGAAGTCGATGTCGACGCCGGCCTTGCGGTAGTCCTCGACGAGCCGGACGAGGTCTCCGGCGCCCGGTGACGGGGCCGTCGTTCCCGTCGGCTCGGTCGTCCCCAGTACGTGGACGATGGTGCGGATCTCGGTCATCGCCTGTCGGCCTTGGCGTTCGGCGTCGGAGAGTGCCTCCAGTGCCTCCTCGATGTCACGATCCTGTTCGAGCACGCGACGGGCGCCGGTGACGTTGAGCATGGTGATCGACAGGGAATGCGCGATGACATCGTGGATCTCGCGGGCGATCCGCTGTCGTTCGTCGCTCGCGGCGCGGTCGGCACGCTCGGCGAGCACCCGGGCCCGGTTGTCGGCCAGACGCTTCTGGATCAGCATCATGTAGCCGATCAGCCAACCGCACGCGACGCCGAGCGCGTAGATGGCCGGTGACTCGAGACCGCCGACGGCGCCGAACCACACGATGACGGCGAGGCAGGCCGCCGTCACGATCAGTCCGCCGGGAAGGGGATACATCGCGGCGGCGATCGCCGCCACCAGGACGAGTTGGAGTGGGGCGGCGTCGGTGGGCGTCGGGACCATGAGGAAGCAGACCGTACTGGTGATCACCGCAGAGCACGGGTACGAGGTCGGCGGCAGGGTCAGGTCGAGCACCAGCGAGAGCACGGCGAGGACCAGAGCCGCGATCACCCACCCGATCTGATCGAACGGGAAACGTTGTGCCGTCGACACCAGGGTGACCACGACGCTCGACGACAGGATCACCGCGGGGTACAGCGGCGGGTAGTCGCCGCCCGCCCGTTCGATCCGCCGGCGCAGCCCCGCGCCCATCTCCGCTGTGAAGACCGTCACCGTTCCAGGATAGTTCCGCAGAACTGCCGAACGTCCGCCTCACGGTGGATTCCGCTGTCCACCCTGGGGTGGAGAACCGGTCAACCCGCGGGATGGCGACTCGGGACGATGGCCTCCATAACGTTGTGAGCAGCGAAATCGCCGACCGAGGAGGACATCATGAGCACGCTGCGGACACGACCCCGGCGCTGGGAGCGCCTCGAGACCCGACCAGGGCCGACAGATCCCGCCCTGGCCCCGCCGATCGACGCGCGCGGCGTACCGGTGCCGGGCCACGCGGGGTTCGGCCGTCCGGTCGTCGTCGGAGTCGACGGGACCGACGCCTCGTTGCGTGCGGTGAAGGTCGCCTTTCGACTGCTCGGCGATTCCGGCGACCTGATCCTGATCTGCGCCACGCGGCGTCGTCGGAAAGAAGCGAGCACCACGCTCCACGACGCCCTCAAGGACGAGTCCTATCTGCTTTCCGGTCAGGCGGGAGTCGACGAGACCCTGCGGACCGCCGCCGAACTCGCGAGGTGGCACGGTGCACGGACGGTGTCGACCATGAGCGAGGTCGGCGACCCGACGTCGGTCCTGCACCGGGCAGCCCGACGTGTGGAGGCCGGCGCCGTCGTCATCGGAACCGGTGGGACACGACCGGGCTGGATCGCCCGACGTCTCGCCGGACGCCTCGACGCCGACGTCACGCTGATCGTCACCGACGGGTCGGTCCATCTGCGCCGACGGGCGGCGCGGGTCGACGATGTCCGCGACACCACCTGGACCTTCCCCTGGCCGGCGCCCGCACCGCGACCCGTGTAGCAACGGCCGCGTGACACGATGTGCAGATGCACATCACCGACGAGTCGAGGCTGCGGGACATCGTCGGCCATCCGATGGAGCTCATCCGCGACAAGGCGCGGAACTCACTCGCCGACGTCGACCGGGAATGGCTCGCGGAGTCGCCGATGGTGTTCCTGGCGACCGCCGACGAACTCGGACGGATCGACGTGTCGCCCAAGGGCGACCCGGCCGGCAAGGTCGTCCACGTCATCGACGACCGGCACATCGCGATACCCGAGCGGCCGGGCAACCGTCGTGTCGACGGCTACGTGAACATACTCCGGAACCCCAACGCGGGCACCATCTTCGTCGTACCCGGTCGCGGGGACACGCTGCGGATCAACGGCCGCGCCCGCATCGTCGACGACGCCGACTACTTCGACGACCTCACGGTCAGCGGTAAGCGGCCGATCCTCGCGGTGGAGATCACCGTCGACGAGGTGTTCTATCACTGTCCCAAGGCGTTTCTCCGATCCGATCTGTGGAAGCCGGACTCATGGCGACCCGACGCGCTGCCCTCGGTCGCGGAGATCACCCGGCGCGTGATGCCCGAAGCGGGCAACGAACGGTTCACCGAGGACAGCTTCCGTCCCTACCTCTACTGAGGGCGGCGAGCTACGCCGAGGTGTCGTCGAAAGCGCCGACGAGTGCATCAGCGATCTCGTCCGCGGGTTCGAGGGGAACAGTGTGATGACTGCCGCTGTGCAGCATCGTCACCCGCGCCGAGGGCAACAATGCCCGTGCACGCCGTGAGACGACCCTCGGATCGTGCGCCCGGCTGTCGGGGGCGACTATCACGGTCACCGACCCGCCGTCTCCCAGTGCCGAGAGTGCTTCATCGGTGGGCCGTTTCGGAACCACGGTCGGCGCGGTGGGGAACCGGGCTCCGGCGCAGTACATGTCACGCCAGTCGGGGTTCAACGCGGCCCCACCGGTCTCCCATCGGAGGAAACGCCGGAGCCGCCCGGGGTTGGGAGACAACAAGACTGGCAGAGCCCGCAGGAGATAGGTCGTGCGCAGGCCGGTGAAGGACGAGGTGGGGTCGACGAGCGCGAGCCGGTCCACCCGGTCCTTGCCGGGACCGACCGCGTAGGCCAGCGCGACCATGGCACCGTAGGAGTGGCCGGCGAGGTCGACGTGTGCGGCGCCGAGCCCGTCGAGGACGGACGACAGCCAGTCGAGTAGGTCGCCTGCGGTGTCCGGGGGCCGGGTCACGTGGGAACGGCCGACGTCGTTGATGAGGTCGACTGCGTGTACCCGGCGTGTTCGTGCGAGGGAGCCGGCGACGTTCACCCAGGCCATCGAGGTCGCCCCGCCGCCTGGCAGCAAAATCACCGGTCTGGTCCCGGCCGGTCCGAAACTGTTGACTCGCGTGGTGCCGAACCGACTGCCGATGTCGAGTGGTGTGGCGGACGACCTCTGCACGAGGGCGTCGTAGTGGGCGAAGAACGTGGCGCCGTCGGGCGTGGCGGCAAAGGTGTCGATCGTCGGGCGGACCTTGGCGAACATCGGACTCCCTCCGGCAAATTACTCGATCATCGAGATACTAGACTGTCGAGTGGTGACGAGTACAGTAACCGTGTGAACAACGACGACCTCGTGCACCGGTTGCGATCGTTGACCTTAGAGCTCGATGTGTTCGGCTCCGCTTTCGCCGCCCGAAACGAATTGCACGCCACCGATCTCCGAGCCCTCGTCGCGCTGTTGGACCGGCAGCGGTCAGGCGACGTCGCGTCGCCGGGTTGGCTGGCCGGTCATCTCGGCCTCAACAGCGCATCGACGACGGCCCTGATAGATCGCCTGGAGACGAAGGGCCTGGTTTCGCGCTCGCGGGACGGCACCGACCGTCGGAAGGTGGCGCTGCACGTCACCGACGCGGCTCAGCAGATGGGGTGGTCGTTCTTCGGACCGCTCATCGAGCAGGTCATCGCCGTGGCCGACGGATTCTCCGACGATGAACTTGCCGCCATCCGCACCTTCCTCGATCGGGTCACGACTGCGGTGGCCGACGCTCGCAGCCGCTGACCGAGACCGGGCATCTCATTTTCGTGGTGACGGTCACACCGATACCCTCGAAGGGCGATGCGGCACCGACGACACCGGTGCCCTCACCGACGACGGCGAAGGGATGGCCATGGGCCGGTACATCGAAGCGTTCACACGGGCAGCCGACGATCGGGAGGCGTTCTGGCTCGACGCCGCCACCGGCGTCGAATGGATCACCCCACCCACCTCCGCACTCGACGACTCGGCCGCCCCGCTCTACCGCTGGTTCCCGGACGCGACGCTGAACACCTGCGCCAACGCCCTTGATCGCCATGTGTCGGCGGGACACGGCGACCGGACCGCGCTGATCTGGGACTCGGCGATGGTGGGCGAGGTCCGTCGGTACTCCTACGCCGAACTGCTCGACGAGGTCTCACGATTCGCCGGTGTCCTCACCGGGCAGGGGATCGGTTACGGCGATCGCGTGGTGATCTACATGCCGATGATCCCCGAGGCGGCCGTCGCGATGCTGGCGTGCGCGCGGATCGGCGCGGTGCACTCGGTGGTGTTCGGTGGGTTCGCCGCCCGTGAGCTCGCGACCCGTATCGACGACGCCGAGCCCGTCGCCGTCCTCACCGCCTCAGGCGGTCTGGAACCGGGCCGGGTCGTCGAGTATCTGCCGATGGTGGCCAAGGCCATCGAGTTGTCGGCGACGCCCCCGCGCGTCGTCATCGTCAAGGACCGTCCCGAGATCGGCGGTGTCGCAGCGGATCACGAGGGTTGGCTCGACTGGGACGACGTGCTCGCCGGTGCCGATCCGGTCGAGCCGGTTCCGGTCGAGGCCACGGACCCGCTGTACATCCTCTACACCTCGGGGACCACCGGGAAGCCCAAGGGCGTCGTCCGCGACAACGGCGGGCATGCGGTGGCCCTGACCTGGTCGATGGCGAACATCTACGACATCTCCGCCGGCGACGTGTGGTGGACCGCCTCGGATGTGGGGTGGGTCGTCGGACACTCCTACATCGTGTACGGGCCCCTGCTCGTCGGAGCGACGTCGGTGATGTACGAGGGCAAGCCGGTCGGTACCCCGGACGCGGGCGCGTTCTGGCGTGTCATCGGCGAACACGGGGTGAAGGCGTTGTTCACCGCACCCACCGCGATCCGCGCCATCCGCAAGGCCGACCCGGACGCGGCCGAATTGCGCACACACGATGTGTCCTCGCTCGAGACGTTGTTCGCGGCGGGCGAGCGACTCGACCCGGACACGTTCACGTGGGCCTCGGAGGTGCTCGGTGTCCCGGTCGTGGACCACTGGTGGCAGACCGAGACCGGTTGGGCGATCGCGGCGAATCTCCGTGGGCTGGAACCGATGCCGATCAAGGCGGGCTCGCCGACGGTCCCCGTTCCCGGCTACCGCGTGGGCGTCGTCGACGCCGAGGGCAATTCGCTGGACCCGGGCGAGGAGGGCAACATCGTCATCGGTCTGCCGCTGCCGCCCGGAACCCTCGCAGGGTTGTGGCGCGACGAGGAGCGGTACCGCAAGTCGTATCTGTCGGCGTTCGACGGCTTCTACCTGACCGGTGACTCCGGCTACGTCGATGCCGACGGTTACGTGTTCGTTCTCGGCCGGTCCGACGACGTGATCAACGTTGCCGGACACCGGCTCTCGACGGGCAGTATCGAGGCGGTGGTGGCGTCGCACCCGGCGGTGGCCGAGTGCGCGGTCATCGGCATCCACGACGAACTGAAGGGCCAGCGTCCCAGCGGGTACGTGGTGCTCAAGTCCGGCGTCGACATCGACGCCGAGACTCTGCGCACCGAACTCGTGGCCATGGTGCGCGACGAGATCGGGGCCGTCGCGACGTTCCGCGACGTGACGGTGGTGCCGGCGCTGCCGAAGACACGGTCGGGCAAGATCCTCCGGAAGACCATGCGACAGATCGCCGACCACGAGGAGTACACCGTGCCCTCCACCATCGAGGACCCCGACGTCCTGACCGCGCTGGCCGCACAACTCGAGGGCTGAGTCGATGCTCGATGGTGTGCTTCGCACCGCGATCCGGCTGGTGCCGTTCGTCGGGCTGGTCGGCACGATCATCACCACGATCGTCGACGCGTCGACCCCGGGTGGTGACCTGGGCCGGGATCTGCTCGAGAACTCCGTGTTGTGGATGATCGGTGTCCAGGGATGGATGACCGGGTGCGGCCACATGTTCTTCGGCGAGCCGATCGCCGAGTCGATCGGGTGGCCCCCGAAGACGCCGTGGCAATGGGAGGTCGGGCTCGCCAGCCTGGCGACGGGTGTCTTGGGCGTGATCGCATCGGGTTTCGGTGACGAGTTCACCCTCGCCACCATCATCGCGTTCTCGGTGTTCTACCTGGGCGCCGCGGTCGGGCACGTACGGGAGATGGTGACCCGGCGTAATTTCAAGGCGGGCAACGCCGGTCCCATCTTCTTCTTCGACGTGCTGGTACCGATCTACCTGATCGTGTTGTACGTGTCGGTCACGTAGCGGAGACTTGGCGCGTGCACCGAGACGAGCACCGCGAACTCCCGGTCGATCCGGACGAACGCCCTGTGCACCTGCGTGTGCAGGCCGTCGCCTGGGTGTTCGCCGGCGGGATTCTCGGCACCGGGCTCCGGCTGTGGGCCGAGAACTCGTTCCCGGCCGTCGAAGGGCAGTGGCCCTGGGCCACTTTCGGGGTGAACGTCGCCGGCGCGTTCGTGCTGGGAGCGTTGCTCGAGTTGCTGATGCGTTCGGGACCCGACGACGGATGGCGCCAGCGCATCCGTCTCTTCGGCGGCACCGGCATCTGCGGGGCGCTGACCACCTACAGCACCTTCGCGCTGGAGATCACCGAACTGACACGGGCTTCGGCGGTCGTGACCGCAACCATGTATGCGGTGCTGAGCGTGGTGCTGGGGGTTCTCGCGGCGGGTTGCGGGATCGCAGTCGCATCGACGATCGCCGGGCGGAGGGAACGATCGTGATCGCGTTCGCCGTGATGGTGGCGGGAGCGCTCGGAGCCGTCACCCGGTTCGTCGTCGACGGAGCGATTCGACACCGATGGCCGTCGACGACGCCCTGGGGCACCTTCGCGATCAACGTCAGCGGGTCGGCACTGTTGGGTGTGCTCGCCGGTCTCGTCGTCTTCCACGGGGCGCCGCACGACTGGCAGCTGGTCCTCGGGACCGGATTCTGCGGTGGCTACACGACTTTCAGCACGGCTGCGTTCGAGACGGTGCGGCTGGGGCAGCAGGAGGACAGGTGGCGGTCCGCCGCGTACGCCGTCGGAACGCTGGTCGCGTCGGTGTTCGCGTGCGCGGCCGCCGTGTGGGTGGTGCGGCTCGTCTGATCGCCGGCCCACGAACGACTCGGCCCCGCAACGGAAGCTCCGTCGCGGGGCCGAGAGGCGTTGTGTCAGATGATCACTTGAGTTCGGCGCTGCTCTTGTTCAGCACCCGCCGGGCGATGATCAGATTCTGGATCTGCTGGGTCCCCTCGAAGATGTCGAGGATCTTGGAGTCGCGTGCCCATTTCTCCACCAGCAACCGCTCCGAGTAGCCGAGGGTGCCGGTGAGTTCGACGACCTTGTTGGTGACGTCGGTGGCGGTGCGGCCCGCCTTCGCCTTCGACATCGACGCCTCGGTCGAGTTCGGCTGCTTGTTGTCGGCCATCCAGGCGGCCCGCATGGTGTGCAGGTACGCGGCCTCGAAATCCGCCTCCATGCGCAGGAACTCGGCAGCGGCGGCGTGCTGGTCGGCGGCAGGCCGATCGTAGTCGACCTCGATGCCGGCCTCGTCGAGGATCGCGCGCAGTTCCTCGAGCGCGGCACGGGTCACGCCGACGGCCATGCCGGCCACCAGCGGACGGGTGTTGTCGAAGGTCTGCATGACCCCGCCGAAGCCCTTCTTGGTGTCGACCTCGGGTGAGCCGAGCAGGTTCTCCTTCGGGATCCGGCAGTTCTCGAAGCGGATCGCCGCGGTGTCGGAAACCTTGATACCGAGCTTGTGCTCGAGGCGTTCGACGGTGACACCCGGATGGGTACGCGGCACCACGAAGCTCTTGATGGCGGCGCGGCCGGCGCTCTTGTCGACGGTCGCCCAGACGACGATGTGGGTGGCGCGCGATCCCGCTGTCACGTAGATCTTCTCGCCGTTGATGACGTACTCGTCGCCGTCGAGGGTGGCGGTGGTCGACACGGCGGCCGAATCGGAGCCGAAGCCGGGCTCGGTGATGGCCATGGCCGCCCACACCTTGCCGAAGCGCTCGAGCTGCTCATCGGTCGCCACCGCGGCGATCGCCGAGTTCCCCAGTCCCTGATAGGGAATCGAGAGCATGAGGCCGACATCGCCCCAGGAGGTCTCCATCACGTTGACGACGGACTGCATGTTGCCGCCGTTGACCACGGCGCCCTCGGCCTTGGGCTTGTCTTTCTTCTGTTGGCTACGTCCGCCGTCGGCGCCCGCACCGGCCTGTCCGGTCTCGGACAGACCGTCGTACAGGCTGGCGAGGGTGTCGAGCTCGACGGGGTAGTCGTGCTCGCGCAGGTCGTACTTGCGCGAGATGGGCCGGAAGATCTCCGCGGCCGCCTGATGGGCCTGGTCGACGGTGACGCGCAGCTTCTTCGGGAGTTCGAGATTGATGCTCATCAGAGGTTCTTTCGCTACGTTCGCACAACGCGGTCAGAGGACGACGATGCCTTCGCCGATGCCGGCACCGCGGAGATCGCGGTACCACCGCTCGACGGGGTGTTCCTTGGTGAAGCCGTGGCCGCCGAGCAGCTGGACGCCGTCGAGGCCGATCTGCAGCCCCTTGTCGATGGTCAGCTTGCGCGCCAGTGCGGCTTCGCGGGCGAAGGACAGACCCTGCTCGGCGCGCGCGGCACCGCGCAGCGTGACGAGGCGGATCGAGTCGACCTCGGTCGCCATCGTGGCGACCATGAAGGCCACCGCCTGACGGTTGGAGATCGGCTCGCCGAACGCCTCGCGCTCGTTCACGTAGGGGATGACGTAGTCGAGGACGGCGCGCGCGGTGCCCGCGGCCAGCGCCGACCAGCCCAGCCGGGACAGGCGAACGACGTCGCGGTACGCCGACGTCGCGGCGTCGGCCTCGCCGCCGATGATGGCGGTCGCCGGTACGGCGACGTCCTGCAGCAGCAGACGACCCATGCCCGCGGCGCGCACGCCCATGCCCGGGTCGGCCTCGACGATCAGACCCTTGCTGTCGGATTCGACGATGAAGAGGGCCGGCTTGCCGTCGAGCTGGGCGCCGACGATGAACAGTTCCGACGAGCCGGCAGCCGGGACGAAGGACTTGACACCATTGAGACGGAACCCGCTCGGCACGCGAGTTGCCTTGGTGCTCAACGAGAAGGCGTCGAACAGCGGACGCGGCTCGGCGATGACGACCGCCGACTGGGGCACGTTCTCCCCGGCGAAGTCGGGCAGGTAGGTGCGCTGCTGCTCGTCGGTACCGAAGTTGGTCAGGGTGGTGGCCACGCCACTCGGCGCGAGGAGCGGAAGTGCCAGGCCCATGTCGCCGTAGGCCATCGCCTCGGCGACGAGCGCGTTGGTGACGACCCCGCGCTCGGAGGCGGCGCCCTCGAACTCCTCGGGGACGTTGATCATGGTGATGCCGAGCTCGGCGGACCGCTTGACCAGGTCTTCGGGGGCCGCCGCGGCGGCGTCGGCGTCGTGTGCGGCCGGACGCAGGAGCTCGGTGGCGAACTCCTTCACCGTCTCGGCGATCATCTGCTGTTCGTCGTCGGGGGTGAGGTTGAAGTAGTCCTTGGGCGTGCTGGTGAGACGCTTGGCCAGGCCCGAGCCGCCGCCCTGAGCGGCCTTGAACGCTCGGTTCGCCGCCCCGAGGGTCTGGAATCCGGTCTTGGTGCCCTGGTAGGCGATGCGGTTGATCGGTTCGCGGATCTTGTACTTCTCGGCGAACTCGGAGCCCGTCACCGTGGTCAGGACGCGCATCGCGGTGCCGATGAAGTTGCGCGGGTGCGGGTTGCGGCCGACTGCGGAGGTGTCGCGCGGTTCGGTGTGGGTTGTCATGATCACCAGCCGTTTCTTTCCAGTCGCCCCGGTGGGGGTCTGTGCGTGGATCCACGTGTGGGTGGAGGGTCGATGCGACCTATCTTACTCGGTAGTAAGTCCATACCTTACTTCGGAGTAAGAAGTTTGTCACGCACTTGCCCGCCACCACCGTTCCGCATACCCGCTAGGCTGGCCGCATGACCCTCGATCACCGCCGCGAACAGGGCTTATCAGGCACTCAGGTGGTGGGCGCGACGACCGTCGCGGTGGTCGGTGCCGCCGCGCTCGGCGCCGCGTGTGTGTTCAGTCCGAGTGGTGTGGAGAGCGGACCGCCGCTGTGTCCGTTCGCGGTGATGACCGGCCTTCCGTGTCCCGGCTGCGGACTCACCCGGAGCTGGGTTGCGTTCATGCACGGCGACGTCGGGTCCGCGTTCACGTTCAATGCCTTCGGTCCGGTGTTCCTGCTGCTGACCGCGGTGACCGTCGTCGCGGCGACGGTCACCCTGGTGCGCCGTCGCGGGGCGCCGCTCGCCGGTTGGCGCGACCGCGTGCTCGGACCCGTCGGTGCCGTCCTGCTGGGGGTGTGGCTGACCTACGGTTTCGTGCGAATCCTCGACGCCGCGTTCGGGTGGGGCTTCTTCCCGGTCGTCGTCTGAACGGGCACAGTGGAGTCATGCAGATCACCCACTTCGGCCATTCCTGTCTGCTCGTCGAGATCGACGGGACGAAGGTGCTCTTCGATCCGGGGAACTTCTCGCACGGGTTCGACGGCATCGACGATCTCGACGCGATCCTGATCACCCACCAGCATCCCGACCACTGCGACGTCGCGAAGCTGCCCGACCTCGTCGCCGCGAACCCCGACGCGATCCTCTACGCCGATCCCCAGACGACCAAGCAGCTCAACGACGACGACGTGGCCGGCGCGTGGACGGCCGCCCGCAGCGGCGACCAGATCGAGATCGGTTCGCTCACCGCGCGTTTCACCGGCGGCCGGCATGCCGTCATCCATCCCGAGATCCCGGTCATCGACAACGTCGCCTATGTCCTCGGGACCGCCGACCAGCCGGGCCAATTCATGCATCCGGGGGACTCGTTCTACATTCCGTTCGAGCATGTCGATGTTCTCGCGCTGCCGTCGGCCGCGCCATGGATGAAACTCAGCGAATCGGTCGACTACCTCCGGGCGATGGCGCCGCGCGTCGCCGTCCCCATCCATCAGGCGGTCCTGTCCGACGCCGGCAGCGGCATCCACTACGGGCGACTCGCGGACATGAAGGACGACGCGACCGAGTTCACGGTGCTGGAGAAGGAGAGCGCCACGCAGGTGTGAGGGGCCGGGAGGTGGCTTCGACTCGGTTCGTCGCTGCGCTCCTCACCGGCTCAACCAGCGAGGGGGGCCTGCGAGCGGGCTCCCTCCGGTCCCTGAGGAGCGAGCTTGCGAGCGTCACGAAGGGTCGACGCGCAGCGCTCCCAGCACCTCGTCGTGCAGCAGTCCGTTGCTGGCGATCGCACTGCCGCCGGCGGGTCCGGGCGTGCCGTCGAGGGCGGTGAAGCGTCCGCCTGCCTCGCGTACCAGGATGTCGAGCGGCGCCAGGTCCCACAGCGAGACCTCGGGTTCGGCGGTCACGTCGACCGCGCCCTCGGCGACGAGGCAGTAGTTGAAGAAGTCGCCGTAGCCGCGCACGCGCCACACCCGGTCGGTGAGGTCGATGAACTTCCCGCGGATGCCGCGATCGGCCCAGCCCGACAGGCTCGAGAACGCGAGGCTCGCCGACCCTAGATCGGCCACCCCGGACACCGACAGGCGTCGGACATCCTCGTCGAAACGCACGTGCGCACCGAGACCTGTTGCCGCCCACCAGCGTCGGCGAAGTGCCGGTGCCGAGACAACCCCGACCGTGGGTACGCCGTCGATGAGGAGCGCGATCAGCGTGGCCCATACCGGGACGCCGCGGACGAAGTTCTTGGTCCCGTCGATGGGATCGACGACCCACTGCCGCCCGGAGAGCACGGCGTCGCCGCCGAACTCCTCACCGAGCACGGTGTCGGCGGGGCGACGGGCCGAAAGGCGTTCGCGGATCAGGGTTTCGCACGCCAGGTCGGCATCGGACACCGGTGTGAGATCCGGCTTGTCGTCCACCTTCAGATCCACGGCGCCGAAGCGGTCCATGGTGAGCGCGTCGGCGGAGTCGGCGAGGGAGAGCGCGAGCTCGAGGTCATCGCTGAACGTCGTCGGACCGGGAGGGACGGACATGCCCGGTAGGGTAGCTGTCATGGTGCTGACCGTGACGTTCACCCTGTTGATCGCGGCTCTCGTGGTGGTGCTGGTGGTGCAGTGGCAGCGCGGCCGCAACCCGCAGCCGATGTCGGCGGCCAAGGCCTCCCAGTTCGTGCAGGGCACGTTCACGGTCGTCGGGGTCTCCGACCGCGACGACGAGCCGACCAAGAGCGCGGCCGACAAGGACGGAAACCGGTTCTGCACCATCTCCGGGACGATCGTCGGTCCCGAGACCAGTCCGACCGAGGTGTACGGGACGCTCGTACTGGGCGCGGGCGACCCCTGGCCGCAGGTCGGCGACGATCTGCCGGTCCTCTACAAACCGCAGAAGGCCGCGACGTCGTGGCGGTTCGGGGTGATGCCCGAAGCCGGTCCCGGCCCTCTGTAGATCCGCCGGCCGCTGACGCGCCCGACTGTCGGTACTCTGGATAACCGTGCATCCCGACGTGACCGCAGACCTCGACTCCCTCGACGCCACCTTGACCACCGTGGAGAAGGTGCTCGATCTCGAGGAGCTGCGTCGTCGCATCGACGAGCTCGAGATGCAGGCGTCGGACCCGGACCTGTGGAACGACCAGGACCACGCCCAGAAGGTGACCAGCGAGCTCTCGCACGCCCAGTCGGAGTTCCGCAAGGTCTCCGAGTTGCGGCAGCGCCTCGAGGATCTACCCGTGCTCTACGAGCTCGCCGAGGCCGAAGAGGGTGACGACAAGACGGCTGCGCTGGCCGACGCCGATGCCGAACGTGAGAGCCTGCGGACCGACATCGAGGCGATGGAGGTCAAGACGATGCTCGCCGGCGAGTACGACTCGCGCGACGCCGTCGTCAACATTCGCTCCGGCGCGGGCGGCGTCGACGCGGCGGACTGGGCGCAGATGCTGATGCGCATGTACATCCGCTGGGCCGAGCAGAAGGGCTACGGCGTCGAGGTCTACGACACCTCCTACGCCGAAGAAGCGGGCCTCAAGAGCGCGACGTTCGCGGTGAAGGCCCCGTACATGTACGGCACGCTGTCGGTCGAGCAGGGCACCCACCGGCTCGTGCGTATCAGCCCGTTCGACAACCAGAGCCGCCGTCAGACATCGTTCGCCGAGGTCGAGGTGCTGCCCGTGGTGGAGACCACCGACCACATCGACGTCGACGAGAACGACATCAAGGTGGACGTGTACCGCTCGTCGGGCCCCGGCGGGCAGTCGGTCAACACGACCGACTCCGCGGTCCGGCTGACCCACATCCCCACCGGCATCGTCGTGACCTGTCAGAACGAGAAGAGCCAGCTGCAGAACAAGGCGTCGGCCATGCGCGTGCTGCAGGCCAAGCTGCTCGACCGCAAGCGCCAGGAGGAGCGCGCCGAACTCGACGCACTGAAGGGTGACGGCGGTTCGAGCTGGGGCAACCAGATGCGCTCCTACGTGCTGCACCCGTATCAGATGGTGAAGGACCTGCGGACCGGCGTCGAGGACAACAATCCGACGTCGGTGCTCGACGGGGAGCTGGACAAGTTCATCGAGGCCGGGATCCGCTGGCGGATGGCGACCGCCGAAGCGTGATGCGCGATCCCGGAGTCCTGCTGCTCGCCGCGCCGCCGAGCCCGACCGAGGTCTTGATCGGTCGGGTCTATGTGTGGATGGCCACCAACGGCTTGGAGATCCTCATCTGGATCCTGGGCGCGGTGCTGCTCGCCCGATTGATCCGGTGGGGCGCCGACAAGTACGCCTCCCGGGTGGACTCGCGGTTCTCCACCAGCGACCTCATCGTCCAGACCGAGGACGCCAAACACCGTCGCGCGCTGGTCGACGTGGTGGCGTGGACGCTGATCGTGGTGATCGGGATCATCGTCATCGTGCACACCCTGTCGGTGTTCGGGATTCCGCTGAGCGGATTGACCGGTCCGACCGCGGTGATCGGTGCCGCCCTCGGCTTCGGTGCGCAGCGCATCGTGCAGGACATCCTCGCCGGGTTCTTCGTGGTCGCCGAGAAGCAGTACGGCTACGGCGACGTCGTCAACCTGACTGTCACGGGCAACGCGCCGGCCGAGGGAACGGTTGAGGACGTGACCCTGCGGGTGACCAAACTGCGCACCGCCGAGGGTGAGGTCATCACCGTCCCCAACGGCCAGATCGTCAAGGCCACCAACCTGTCCAAGGACTGGGCGCGCGCGGTCGTCGACGTCCCGGTCCCGTCCGAAGCCGACATCGGGCTCGTCAACGACACGCTCGACCGGGTGGGCCGGGAGTTCTACGCCCTGCCCCGGTGGCACGACCTACTTCTCGACGCACCGTCGTCCCTCGGTGTCATCAGCCTCGAGCTCGACGCCATCACGGTGCGCATGGTCACTCGTACGCTTCCGGGCAAGCAGTTCGAGGTCGGGCGCGCGCTGCGTGTCCACATCATCCGAGCGCTGGCGCGTGAAGGTATCAATGTGCCCGCCCGCGAGGTCCGGTCCGCGGGTGGGCCGCCGGCGACACACGCCGATCAGGGCAATCGGGACGGGGGAGACTGATGGCTGAGACACCGAATTCCCCGCGCCGGAACGAGCCGGCTGGGGACAGGCCTGACGAGAGCCTGCCCCACGACGAGCAGCCCGGCGAGGGTGGGCCTGGTAGAGACATCCCCGCCGACGACGCCCCGACACAGATCATCCCGACGCAGGGCATCCCCCCCGAGGCCCCACCGCCGCAGCAGTCGCCGGACGAGTCCGACGGCAAGCGAGGGCACGACTGGCAGCACATCGCCCGCACCCGGATGCGGACCAGCACCGCGATCTTGGTTACGGTCTTCCTCGCCTGTTGCGTGCTGTACGGATACACCTCGCAGCGCTACGGTGTGGTGTACTCACCGGCACGGCCCGCGCCGACGACATCGCAGACGGTCGAACCGACGTACGAGCCGCCACCGTCGACGTCGTCATCCACGACCACCACCTCGACGGAACCGTCGACGACCGACTCGACCAGTGGCGTCGAGGGTACGGACGGCTCGTCGACGGACGGGGCCCCGGCGCCCGCGCCCGGTACGAGCCGCGAGACCATCCCGGGTCTGCCCAACATCCCGCTCCCGAATTTCGGCGGACAGACGCCGACCACCACGGTTCCGACACGCTGAACCGGCGGGGAATTCGCTGGTCAGGCGGGTGGCTGAGCTGGGGCGTCGTGCCTGAACGCACTCTCAGGAGTCGTCGTTACACTGGCACATCGTGATCAAGCTGGAGAACGTCACGATGCAGTACAAGGCGTCCAGTCGACCCGCTCTGCGAGATCTGAGCTTCGAGGTCGACAAGGGGGAGTTCGCGTTCCTGATCGGTCCGTCGGGATCGGGTAAGTCGACGTTCTTCCGTCTGCTCCTCAAGGAGGACCGCCCGACGAGCGGCGAGGTGTACCTCGGGGAGTTCCACGTCAACCGACTGAAGGCGCGCAGCGTGCCGAAGCTGCGGCAGTCGATCGGGTGTGTGTTCCAGGACTTCCGTCTGCTCCAGAAGAAGACGGTGGCCGAGAACGTCGCGTTCGCGCTCGAGGTGATCGGTCGGCCTCGCTCCACCATCCAGCGGGTGGTGCCGGAGGTGCTCGAGTACGTCGGCCTCGAAGGCAAGCACGATCGCATGCCGAACGAGTTGTCGGGCGGCGAGATGCAGCGCGTGGCCATCGCCCGCGCCATCGTGAACCGTCCGCTGGTGCTCCTGGCCGACGAGCCCACCGGCAACCTCGATCCCGAGACCAGCGAGGAGATCGTCGACGTCCTCGACCGGGTCAACCGCCGCGGCACCACGGTGGTGATGGCCACCCACGACCGCCACATCGTCGACGCGATGCGACGACGGGTTCTCGAGTTCGACAGCGGCCAACTCGTCCGCAACGACCCGCAGGGCGTGTACGGAATCGGCTGACGCGCAGCCCGACCCGACACACTTCCCCGAGACCCAAGGACTGTCTGAGCAGACATGCGAGCGAATTTCATCATCAGCGAGGTTCTCCACGGACTCCGCCGCAACGCGACCATGACCATCGCGATGATCATCACCACCGCGATCACGCTGGGAATGTTCGGCGGTGGGCTCCTGGTGATCCAGATGGCGGACAAGAGTCAGCAGATCTTCCTCGACCGGGTGGAGATGGAGTTCTATCTCAATCCCGAGGTGACCGAACGTGATCCGCAGTGCGAGTCCGACCCGTGCGCCCAACTTCGCCGCGGGCTCGAGAACGAACCCGGCGTCACCTCGGTGACCTACCTCGACAAGGACGAGGCCTTCAAACGCGCGAAGGAGATCTTCGCGAACAACCCCGATCTCGCCGAGAACATCGTCGAGGGCACGCTGCCGGCCTCGCTGCGCGTGCGGGTGTCCGATCCCGGCCAGTTCGACGCGGTGCTCACCAAGTACGCGACGCGGAAAGACCTGGGGGTGGACGCCTTCAAGGACGACCGCAAGCTCGTGCAGCGGATCTTCAGCGTCCTCGACGGCGTCCGCAACGCGACCTTCGCCATCGCCTCGGTCCTGGCGATCGCCGCCATCCTGTTGATCATCAACACGGTTCAGGTCGCGGCGTTCACCAGACGGACCGAGGTGTCGATCATGCGCCTCGTCGGCGCGACCCGCTGGTACACCCAGTTACCGTTCCTACTCGAGGCGGTGGTGTCGGCCTTTGTCGGCTCGATGCTGGCCATCGGCGGTCTGCTGCTGGCCAAGAAGTTCTTCTTCGACAACGCGTTACGCGAGTTGTACGGGGTCAGCTTCTTCGCCCGGATCGAGCTGACCGACGTACTGTTCGTCGCACCGTGGCTGGTGCTCGGCGGAATTGTGTTGGCGGGTGCGACCGCGTATGTCACGCTTCGTGTCTATGTCCGGGAATGATCGGTCCGTCCGGGCGGTTCGGATTGTCGGCGATCAGCAACCGGTCGGTCACCAACAGGGCGATCGACCACACTACGAGGAGGTGAGTGCATGCCGAAGGAAAAGGGACGCAATGTGATCGCGTCCAACCGCAAGGCGCGGCACAACTACGCCATCCTCGACGTCTACGAGGCCGGCGTCGTCCTGGTCGGCACCGAGGTGAAAAGCCTGCGGGCGGGCAAGGCCTCGCTGGTCGACGCGTTCGCGACGATCGACGACGGCGAGGTGTGGCTTCATGCCCTGCACATCGCCGAGTACGGCAACGGCTCCTGGACCAACCACTCGGTCCGCCGCAAGCGCAAACTGCTGATGCACCGACGCGAGATCGACAACCTCGTCGGCAAGATCCGCGACGGCAACCTCACGCTGGTGCCGCTGTCGATGTACTTCAACGACGGCAAGGTGAAGGTCGAGCTCGCGCTGGCCCGCGGCAAGCAGGCGCACGACAAGCGCCAGGACATCGCCAAGCGGACCGCTCAACGCGAGGTCGAACGTGAGGTCGGCCGCCGCGTGAAGGGCATGGGCTGACTCACGCGCCGGTGTCGGCCTGACCCTGTTGCTCAGTCGGCGTTCCCGGCGACGTGTTCGGTCCGTTTTGGTCGTCGGACTCGGAGCCGCTCTCGCCGTCCTGGTTCTGTCGGCCCGGCAGGCCGCCCATCCCGGGCCCACCCATCTGCGGTCCACCCATCTGAGGACCACCGCCCATTCCGGGCCCGTTGCCGCTCTGCTGCCAGACCGCTGCCGGCGACGGCCGCTCGGGCGTCGTGTTGTCCCCGGTGATGTAGCCGGCGCCGAAGCCGAGTGCGCCCGCGACGATGGCCAGCCCGGCTGCACCGGCGATCAGGGCCGACCGGGCCGGTGCGGTCTTCGGGGCCACCGGGCTCGGTTCGCCGACCGGGCCGCGTGAATCGGGTGAGTTGCCCGCGCCGATGGACTCGTGGGAGTTCGCTCCCGGGGTCGGCGCCGGGCCCATGGGAGTGGTCGCGGCGTCGTCGGATGTCGTGGGCGCCGGCGGGGCCGGGGAGGTGCGGTCGGGGTCGTGTCCGCCAGGGGTCGGGGGCGTCATGTCGGTCTCGCTCTCGTCGGTCGGCCGAGTCCGTCCTCGGCTCACGAGGTCTCCACGATCCCGGCGGTGTCTTGGCCAGGCCTGGCGGTGGGCTGTGAATGAGCTGGCAGCTCGGCGACTCCGCCGTTCGCGCGGGTCGTCGGGGTCACGCGGCGCGGTCTGAACCGGTCAACTCCGTCCGGTGCATGGTCGACACGTCGGCTCTGGGTCGATAGGTGTACTCGTAGCGCTCGATGTCGGTTCGTCGGAGGAGTGGTGTCAGTGGATCGGCGGACACGATGTCGCCGCCGGAGATCCGCGACCGGCGGCTGAGCTTTGATTGATGCCGGAAGCACGCGACAGACGTGATCAGGAAGACGGCCATGGCGGCGCCGAACGGCCATGCGGGCGCGGCGATGCCGCCGGCCACTGCCATCACGAACAACCCGAGGAACAGAAATCCGAGAAGCAGGATCAGATATCCGGTGAAAGCCACAGATGTCGATCGAGTTGTGTTCCGCATAGAAGAGTCCTTTCGCTGGGTGGTCCCGACCCAGATCGCTACAGTGAGTGTATCGCTACGCTACGTGTAGCGTTTCGTGGCGCGGTAGTATTCCTGCCAACGGTCGGAATCGGGATCGGCGAGGGAAACGTGAGGTGACCACGACGTGGCAGGCGGCAGCGGCCCGAAGATCGTCCGTTCGACCCTGGAGCTGCTCCGGACCCGCGGACCGGCCGGGGTCACGATCGAGAGCGTGGCAGCGCATTCCGGGGTGGCGCGTACGACGATCTATCGCCGCTACCGCAACCGGAACGAGATGCTCGGCGCAGCTCTGCTCGACGTCGCCGTCGTCGAGCCGCCTGATGCGGACCTTCCCGCAGAGGCCCGGCTGCGCTGGGTGGTGAGCCATGCGGCGTCGATGGTGCTCGACGGAATCGGTTTCGGTGGCATGGCGGCTTTGCTGACCGATTCCGATCCCGAGTTCGGCGTGCTCTTCCGGCAGGTCCTGGCGCGGCACCGTGCAGAACTCCGGGAGGTCCTCGACGCGGGGAAGCGGCAAGGTCAGTTCGCGGCGTCGATGGAGCCGGACACGCTGGTCGACGGCATCGTCGGGGCGCTTGTCGCCGAGCGCGCCCGCACCGGACTTGTCGCCGACGACTGGGAGGGCCGAACTGTCAGCGCCTTCTCACCCATGGTCTTCGCGGCGGACAGTGACCGCCGTCAGACGGCTTCGGGGAAACGGGAATGAACTCTGCGGAACGAGTTGTTAGACTGAAGTGCTCGCTGACTTCGGTCGGCGGGTCCTACTCGGGGCTGATCGGTTTCGACTTCGTGCGTCGAGATAGGGGAAGCGTGTCGGTGCAGGCTGGAGACCACCGTGAGCGTCGCAGCAACCAATTAAGCGCCGATTCCAATCAGCGCGACTACGCCCTCGCTGCCTGAGTAGCGCCGGCTAGTCTGTCGGCCCGGGTTATGCTCCCAGACCCGGTTGCCGGCATCATCCATGGGAGCTCACCGTCCTCGCCGGTCGCGGGTGAGGTCGGAACATCAAACAGCGACTGGGATCGTCATCTCGGCTTGTTCGCGTGACCGGGAGATCCGAGTAGAGACATAGCGGACTGCACACGGAGAAGCCCTAACAACACGACGGAGGACCCGGGTTCAATTCCCGGCAGCTCCACGAGAAGGCGCCCCACCGGATTCGGTGGGGCGCCTTTCGTTTCGCGCCGGCCGGTTCGCTAACCGGTACTCAGCGCATCGAGCGTCGCGCTCTCGCGATGCTTGCGTCGTCTGGTGACGACGCCGTGGGTCGGGCTGAACAGGTAGACACCGAAGAACGCGATGCCCTGGACGAGGACGACCATCCCGCCGGGGGAGGTGTCCTGGTAGTAGGAGACGTAGAGGCCGATGACCCCGCAGATCGCCGAGATCGCGGGCGCGATGACGAGCATCCGGCCGAAGCGATCGGTGAGCAGTCGGGCCGTCGCGCCGGGGATGATGAGCATCGCGACCACGAGCACGATGCCGACCACCTGCAGCGCGGTCACCGCGGTGAGGGCGAGCAGCGCGAGAAGGGCCGCGCCGAGCAGTTTCGGGCTGAGTCCGATCGCGAAAGCGTGCGTGCGGTCGAAGGCGTAGAGGGTGAAGTCGCGTCTCTTGAGCAGCAGCAAGGTCGCCACGATCGCACCCAGGATCGCGATCTGCACGAGATCCGACGTCGAGACGCCCAAGAGGTTGCCGAAGATGATGTGGTTCAGGTCGGTCTGGCTCGGCGTCACCGAGATCAGCACCAGGCCGAACGCGAACAGGGTCGTGAAGACGATGCCGATGGCGGCGTCCTCCTTGACCCGGCCGCCGTCGCGGACAGCGCCGATCAGTGCCACCGCCAGGAAGCCGAAGATCACCGCGCCGATGGCGAACGGCACGCCGACGATGTAGGCGAGGACCACGCCCGGCAGCACCGCGTGCGAGACCGCGTCACCCATCAGCGACCAGCCGATCAGCACGAGCCAGCACGACAACAGCGCACACACGACCGAGGCGATCAGCGTCGCCCACAGGGCACGCGTCATGAACGCGTAGGCGAACGGGTCGAGAAGGATGTCGACGATGTTCACGAGACCTCCTCGTGGCGGTCGGTGGTGAGGCGTTCGGACCCGACGCGTTCCGACGTCGGCCGGGCCAGTGGATCGAGCCCGAACGCGCGGACGAGGTTGTCGGTGGTGATCACCTCGGCCGGCGCGCCCTGCGCGATCACGCGGCGCATCAGCAGGATCGCCTCGTCGGCCAGCTCGGGCAGGACCTGGAGATCGTGCGTGGACACCAGGATCGTCGTCCCGGCATCGGCGAGTTCGCGTAGCAGTGCGGTGATGGTCCCCTCGGTGCGTTTGTCGACGCCGGCGAACGGTTCGTCGAGCAGCAGGATCTCGGCCTCCTGCGCGATGCCGCGGGCCACGAAGGCCCGCTTGCGCTGCCCGCCGGACAACTGGCCGATCTGGCGGTCGGCGAAGTCGGTGAGCTCGACGCGTGCGAGGGCTTCGTCGACGGCGTCGTGGTCGGCCCGCTTGGGGCGGCGCGTGAATCCGAGATGGCCGTAGCGACCCGTCATCACGACGTCACGGACCGAGACCGGGAAGCTCCAGTCGATGTCCTCGGACTGCGGCACGTAACCGAGCGCGCCGGCCCGACGCGCCGCGGCGGGGGTCCGGCCGCCGAGCCGGACCGTGCCGGTCGTCGGGGTCACCGACCCCACGATCGTCTTGAACAGCGTCGACTTGCCCGATCCGTTCATCCCGACGAGGCCGCACACCTGGCCGGACGGTACTCGTACCGACGCGTGGTCGAGCGCGAGGATGTCGCCGTACCGTACGGTCACGTCCGTCACCTCGATGGCGGAACCGCTTGTCGCTGAGACGTTCACGTGTTGCTCCCGGTCAGGCCCGACACGATGGTCGCGACGTCGTGGCGGATGAGGTCGAGATAGGTGGGTACGGGGCCGTCGGCCTCGGAGAGCGAGTCGACGTACAGGGTGCCGCCGAACCGGGCGTCGGTCGCGTTCACGACCTGTCGCATCGGGGCGTCGGAGACCGTGGACTCGCAGAACACGCCGGGGACACGGTTCGCCCGGACGAAGTCGATCGTCTCGGCGACCTGTTGCGGCGTCGCCTGCTGTTCGGCGTTGACCGGCCAGATGTAGCGCTCGACGAGTCCGGCGTCGCGGGCGAGATACGAGAACGCGCCCTCGCAGGTGACGAGGGCCCGCTCGTTGGCGGGTAGTCCGGCGAGTGCGGAGGTGAGATCGGTCTGTACCTGCTGGAGCTGCCGCTTGTACGCCGCCGCATTGGACTCGAAGGTGGCGGCGCCGTCGGGATCGAGCTCCGTGAACGCGCGCACCATGTTGTCGACGTAGATCTGCACATTCACCGGACTCATCCACGCATGCGGATTCGGCTTGCCCGCATAGGCATCCGACGCGATGTCGATCGGTTCGACACCCTCGCTGACGACGACGTGCCGGACGTCGAGGCCGTCGACGAACTGTGCGAACCAGGCTTCGAGGTTGAGACCGTTGTCGAGGACGAGCGACGCGGTCGCGGCCCGGCGGATGTCGCCGGGAGTCGGCTCGTAGCCGTGGATCTCGGCTCCCGGCTTGGTGATCGACTCCACCTGCAGACGGTCGCCGGCGACCTCCGAGGCGATGTCGGCGAGCACGGTGAACGTGGTGAGCACGACCTTCTCGTCGGGCAGCCGACTCGACAGCGTGCATCCCGCGAGGATCGTGCACACGGCAGCAAGCAGTGCCCCGACGGTGACGAACCGGCGACGCACGAGCTTGGGCATGCCGACACTATAGTTTCGGTTCGCCGAACTTTCTAGTTCGGGGGGTACGTGCCCTGGAACAGCGTCATCGGCGTATCGCGAGGAGATGGAACTCGGCGAAGCGATGGGCGTCATCGGCACGCTTGACGGTGCGCCACTCCTCGTCGAAACCGGCATCGGCCAGGGCCGCCGCCATCCGATCCGGGTGCCAACGCCAGGCGGGCGCCACCCGATGATCGAATTCGACGATCTCGTCCACGTCGGTGGTCTGTCCCGCCACCAGCACGATGCCCCCGGAGCTCATCCGCGCGGCCCAGCCGTCGAGAATGCCGGGAACGGACGCGGGTGGCACATGGATCAGGCTGAAGCGCGCCACGATTGCGGCGACGTCGATGTCCTCGAGCTCCGTCGAGGTCAACCGTGCGTCGTCGAGAACGAAGCGTAGGTCGGCATGCGACGATCTCGCGATCCGCAGCATCTCGGCGCTCGGATCGACGCCGATGACACCGAGACCGGCGGAGGCCAATTCCGCCGTCACACCGCCCGGTCCGCAACCCACGTCCAGCACGGTCCCGGGGATCCCGCTCCCGCGAACGTGGTCGACGAAGGACTCGATCACACGGCGCTGCAGCGCGTTCGAGAACGGCGAGGGGAATGTCTCGGCGTACAGGTCGGCGAGGGCGTCGTAACCGGGCTGATACCCGGCAGAGTCGTCGCCGGCACTCATGCGATCCGGACTCCGCGCGGCAGCTTGCCCGCCGGGATCCGCAGACGACGCGCCGCGGCAACGTACCCGAGGCCGCCGAGCGCCAGATAGATCCCCAGGCCGACGTACCACGAGTGGCCCATCTCGGACGTCTCATGTGCTGCTTCACGGGCGCGATGGCCGATGGGGTCGCTCCCGTCGCTGTAACCGTAGGAGATGTCGGCACATGTCCGCGGGCCGATGTACGGACCCGCCCGGACTGCCGACAGAGTCCGTGCGATCTCCTGGGCTGCCGTGCTGTCGGAGGTCCTCATCGGGTTCTGCGGCGGCGAGGAGACGGCGTCGGCCACGATGAAGAACGGGTTCGGGGCGAGGAGCCACCAGATGCGTTCGTGGTGGTGGAATTCCTCTCCTCGGGTGACCTCGCGACACGTCCAGGTGGGCGTCGGGCTCGATGGATCGGTCACCGTCGTGTCGGTGCGGACCACCGAATGCGTCTGCGCGACTGTCGGATACAGCAGGCCGAACACCACCGGCAGGCCGAGCAGGAGGAAGAAGACGGCGGCTTGCGTCAGCACCGCGGACCCTGCCGGTCGCGCCGTCACCGCGGAGAACCCGAGTCCGATCCCCGCGTAGCAAGCGAAGACGAGCGCGAGGACGACCGCGCCGACCACCCCGCGCCAGATCGGCTGGGGCGCTTCGACCAAGCCCCAGATCACATACGGTGCGGCGACGGCGACCAAGGCCATCCCCGCCACCCAACTGCCGATGAGCTTGCCGAGTGCGAGTTGCCAATTGCTGATCGCGGTGTCCTGCACCACGGCCAGGGTCGCGTCCTTGCGGTCACCGTTGATCGTGGTCGCCGCCAGGGTCGGGGCCACGATGATCCCGAGTAGCAACAGGAATCCGATCAGGAGCCCGTACAGATTCGACGCCCACCCGGCGTAGGTGCCGCCGAATGCCCCGACGGCCAGGTACATCGATCCGAAGACGGCGAGGGAGGTCACGACGAAGGCGACGACGAGCGTGGCCTTCCATCTCGTCGTCCGTAGCCGTTGGCGGAGTTCGAGTTCGACGATGACCCCGACCATCCGCCACCACGACGAGAAGCGGGCCCGCGGCGAGACATCTGCTTCGTGCGTCTTGGTGGTCATCGGCGCTCCGGGTCGAGTGCGAGGTAGGCATCTTCGATGCCGGAGGACACAGGAGCGAATTCGCTGACCGCCGCACCGGAGGACACCACCTGCGCGAGGTGCCGCGCGGCAGCGGACTCGTCGTCGAAGCGAACTTCCCGCGCCTGCCCGGGCGGCTGCCCGACGAGCCGGATCCGCCACACCCCGCCGGCCGCGCCCTGCGGTGTGCGGGTTCGGCCCTCGGTCATCAGCACGACGTCGTCGACCATCTCTTCCAGTTCGGAGAGGATGTGCGAGGACACCAGGATGGCGCACCCGTCGTCGGCGAGGCGGCGCAAGTGGCCGCGCAACTCCATCCGTGACCGCGGGTCCATTCCGGATGCCGGCTCGTCGAGCAGCAGAATCCGGGGCCGGTGCACCAGGGCTCGGGCGAAGCCGAGGCGCTGTTTCTGGCCGCGCGACAGCTCGTGCGCCGGCCGTGTCGCGAAGTCGGTCAGATGGACCGACTCGAGCAGTTGAGCGGCGCGTTGCCGGGCCTGGGTGGTGGGCATCCCATAGAGCTTGGCGAACGTCGTCAGGATCTCGTGCGCCGTGAGGCTCTCCCAGGTGCCGAAGATGTCCGGCATCCACCCCGTCAGTCGACGCATGTCCGCCGGCTTCGCCGGCGCGTCGTCGACCACGATCGCACCGGTGTCGGGGGCGAGCAGGCCGGCGAGAAGCAGGAGCAGGGTGGTCTTGCCCGCCCCGTTGGGCCCCACGAGCCCGGTGATCCTGCCGGATCTGAGTTCGAGGCTCGCATCGGCGACGGCCGTGTGCCGGCCGAAGGTGCGCGAGAGCCCGGTCGCGACCAGTGACATGGCTCGACCGTAGCCGAGTGTCAGATGACCCCGGCCTCCCGCAACGCCGCGATCTCGTCTTCGGGCAGCCCGAGCAATCCGCCGTAGACGGCCTCGTTGTCGCAACCGGGGGCGGGGGGACCGGCGTTGCGGATGCCACCGGGGGTGTCGCTGAACTGTGGCACGACGCCGGGACCGAGGACGGTGCGCTGCGCGCGTTCGTCGTAGTGTTCGGCGATCATCCCCCGTGCCTGTAGATGCGGGTCGGCGACCACCTCGGCGACGGAGTTCACCGGTCCGACAACGACTCCCGCGGCACCGAGTACTTCGGTCAGCTTCTCCGGTGTGTACTGCCGCGACCATTCGCCGATCAATTCGTCGAGCTCGTCCTGGTTGCGTCCGCGCGCGGCGTGATCGACGAAGCGGTCGTCGGTCGCGAGCTCGGGTTGTCCCATCGCCGCGCACAGCCGGGCGAACACCGAATCCTGGTTGGCGGCGATGATGACGTGCGTGCCCGCACTGGTCGGGTAGAGGTTCGACGGAGCGATGCCGTCGAGCCGGGTGCCCGACGGGCCGCGGACGACGCCACCTGCGTCGTAGTCCGCGATGGCCGATTCCTGCACGGCGACACACGATTCGATGAGGGAGGTGTCGACGACCTGCCCCTTGCCGGTCACCGAACGCCGGTACAGTGCCGCGAGGGCGCCCTGCGCGGCGAACATACCGGCCAGGGTGTCGCCGAGTGACAGCGCCAGCCGGGGCGGGAGCTGTCCGGGGTAGCCGTTGAGATACCGCAGACCGCTGGCGGCCTCGGCGACGGAGGCGTACCCGGCTCGTGTCGAATCCGGGCCGGTCTGGCCGTAGCCCGAGACGCGCACCACGACGATGCCCGGGTTGCGAGCGGACAGTACATCCGGGCCGATACCGAGCCGCTCGAGCGTCCCGGGACGGAAATTCTCGACGATGATGTCGGCCCGTTCGACGAGATCGAGGAACAGCTCGCGCCCTCGGTCCGCCCGCAGATCGAGGGTCACCGCCTTCTTGTTGCGGCCGTGCACCGTCCAATAGAAGCGGTGACCGTCGACCTCCGCCTGTCCCCAGGTGCGGATCGGATCGGGCTTGCCGGGCGGTTCGATCTTGATGACGTCCGCGCCCATGTCACCCAACAGCCGTGCCGCGTGTGGTCCGGCGATGAGCGTGCCCAGTTCGAGGACGGTGACGCCGTCGAGCGGGCCGGCGGGACGGTCGCTCATCGGTCTCGGCGAGGTGTCGGTCATCCAGACAGTGTGGCCGGTCACCCGGCGTGCGCCAAGGGTCGACCCCTGCGCTCGCCGGATCGCGATGTTCGCTTGAAACAAATAGCCCCCAATGTGTCAATGGGGACGAGCTGTCGCTAGGGTGTGTGTCGTCGAACACACCGAAGGGCTGGGGAACATGGTTGATCACGCGTCGGGCACGGGACTGCTGCCGGACATCCGGCTGGCCGACATGGTGTCGGGAGTCGCGTCGTTGCGTCGTGACGCCGGCACGATTCTGCGGACCCTACCGGCGATGCTGCCCACACCGCCGACCACGAAGATGTCCATCGGCAAGCGGTTCCAGCAGAGTGCGCAGAAGTACCCCGACCGGGACTTCCTCCGGTTCGAGGGTGCGTCGATCACTTACCGCGAGGCCAATGCTCGGGCCAACCGGCTCGCGGATTTCCTCACTCGCGAGGGTGTCGGGCGCGGTGACGTGGTCGCGGTGCTCTCGCGAAACCACCCCGATGTCGTCATCGCGATGTTCGCGATCGTCAAGATCGGGGCGATCTGCGGAATGCTCAACTTCAACCAGCGCGGCGCGGTGCTGGAACACAGTCTCGGACTCATCGAGCCGAAAGTGGTTCTCTATCAGCATGATCTGCTGGAGGCGCTGAAATCGGTGCCGGCCGGATGCCGGCCGGAGAAGGAGTTCACCTTCGCCGAACTCGCCACATTGACCGCGCGCTGCTCACCGCTCGACCGGCCGGTCACCGACTCGATCGAGGTCGGGTCGACCGCGATCTACATCTTCACCTCGGGCACAACGGGTTACCCGAAGGCCAGCAAGATGAGTCATTACCGCTGGCTGGTGGCGATGAACGGCATCGGCGGGTTGGGAATCCGTCTGCGCGGCGACGACGTCATGTACACGGCGTTGCCCTTCTACCACAACAACGCTCTCACGATCTCGGTCTCGTCGGTCCTCGCATCGGGCGCCTGCCTGGCCATCGGCAAGCAGTTCTCGGCGTCGAAGTTCATCGACGAGATCATCGAGAACAACGCCACCGCGTTCGCCTACATCGGTGAGCTGTGCCGCTATCTCCTCGCGCAGCCGCCGAAGCCGACCGATCGCGCGCACCGCCTCCGGCTGGCCGTCGGCAACGGTCTGCGCCCGGACATCTGGGATGCCTTCACCGAGCGGTTCGGTATCGACCGCGTCGTCGAGTTGTATGCGGCGAGCGAGGCGAACATCGGTTTCATCAACGTCTTCGGCTTGTCCAAGACGGCCGGGTTCTCGCCGTTGCCGTACACGATCGTCGAATACGACGAGGAGACCGGCGAGCCGCTGCGCGGTCCAGACGGGCGGGTGCGGCCGGTCGGGAAGGGTGGCACCGGATTGCTTCTCGCGCAGATCAATTCACGGGTGCCGTTCGACGGTTACACCGACCCGGCCGCGACCGAGCGCAAGATCGTCCGCGACGCGAAGCGCAAGGGCGACAAGTGGTTCAACAGCGGCGACGTCGTCCGCGATCAGGGCTTCTCGCACATCGGCTTCGTCGACCGCATCGGCGACACCTTCCGCTGGAAGGGCGAGAACGTGGCCACCACCGAGGTCGAGGCGGTGCTCGACGCGCACCCCGCCGTCGAGGAGGCGGTCGTGTTCGGTGTGCCCGTTCCGGGGGTCGACGGCAAGGCCGGCATGGCGGCGGTGAGCCTGCGCGACGGCGAGACCTTCGACGCCGACGGTCTCGCCCGGCACGTTCGCGACGGTCTGCCCGCGTACGCCGTGCCGTTGTTCGTCCGGATCGTCGAGGCGCTGGAACACACCTCGACGTTCAAGAACATGCGCACCGAACTCCGCAAGCAGGCCTACGGGCAGACCGGCGACGATCCGCTCTACGTGCTCGTCGGGGAGAAATACGTCGAGTTCTATCCGGAGTTCGTCGAGGAGTTGGCCGGCCGGCCGACGCGCTGAGGTCAGGCGCCGCGCAGCGCGGACAGGCGCTCGCCGACGAAGTCGAGCGCGCTGCGCTGCCAGAGCCCGATGTGATCGAGCATGGCGTGACCGCCGCCGGGGACCGGGATGAACTCGGCGTCGATTCCGAGTGCCGAGAGCTCGTCGATGCCCTTGCGGGTCCGTTTCGCGAGCGTGCGCGTGTCGGCGTCGCCGTGCACCGCGACGACCCGCGCGCCGGGCTGGATGTGTCGCCAGTCGGCGAACTGCCACCACGGCGCCAGGCCGAGGACGCCGATGACCCGGCGGTCGGCGGCGAGATGGGCGGCCACGCGTCCGCCCATCGAGTGTCCGATCGCGACCACCGGCACGCCCGGGTGCCGTCGGCAGATCTCGTCGAGTGCCGCACGGGCGGGGAGCAGAGGCGAGTTGTCGTCGCCGTTCCAGCCGTACACGCGGTAGCCGACCTGGTGGACGCGCACCGACCGGCCGAATCGCAGTCGCAGCGACCAGGTGAACGGGTACATGCGCAGGGCGGACGGCTGCCAGGGACTGAACGGTTTGTGGCTGTTGTCCGTGCCGCCCGGCAGGACGAGCACGAGCAGGCCGGGGGATCGGCGTCCGGGGGACAGCAGTCCCGACAATCCGGCGATCAGCATGTGTGCAGGCCCCTTCGATGCGACGTCGACGATCGTCCCACCGTAGCGATTCGGTATCCGGGTCCGGACGGATCGGTTCGTCGACCGGGCGAACGGCGTGTGGAGTGGCACAATCGCGGTCATGGCACATCCTCGCGCTGGTACCTTGGCCCTGCCCGAAGACCTCGTCGACGTGGACGCCCTGGTGCGTGCCTATTACGACAACACACCCGACCCGTCGGACCCGTTGCAGCAGGTCGTGTTCGGGACGTCGGGGCATCGCGGATCGAGCTTCGACAACGCGTTCAACGAGGCCCACATCCTCGCGACGACGCAGGCGATCGTCGACTACCGCCGCTCCGCCGGGATCTCTGGTCCGCTGTTCATCGGGTTCGACACCCACGCTCTCTCGGTCCCCGCCTGGCGCACCGCACTCGAAGTGCTCGCGGCCAACGAGATCACCGTCTACACCGCCGAGAGCGACTCGTTCACACCCACGCCGGCGGTCAGCCGCGCCATCCTCATGTTCAACCAGGACAACCCGGGGGTGCTGTCCGACGGCATCGTCGTGACGCCGTCACACAATCCGCCGCGGGACGGCGGATTCAAGTACAACCCGCCGACCGGCGGTCCCGCGGACACCTCGATCACCTCGGTCGTCGCGGCGCGGGCGAACGAACTGCTCGAGCAGAAGCTCGACGGTGTCGCGCGCATCCCGTTCGAGCGTGCGCGCGGCAGCGAGTTCGTGCACGACTACTCGTTCCTCCTCAACTACATCGACGGACTCGGCGATGTGGTCGACATGCGGGCGATCCGCGACGCCGGCATCCACATCGGCGCCGACCCGCTCGGCGGCGCGTCCGTCGGCTATTGGGCGCTGCTGGGCCTCCGATACAACCTCGAGCACCTGACGGTCGTGAATCCGACGGTGGACCCGACGTTCTCGTTCATGACGCTCGACACCGACGGCAAGATCCGGATGGACTGTTCGTCGGCCAACGCGATGGCCTCACTCATCTCCTCCCGTGATTCCTACGACATCGCGACCGGCAACGACGCCGACTCGGACCGGCACGGCATCGTCACGCCCGACGCCGGTCTGATGAACCCCAACCACTACCTGGCCGTCGCGATCGACTACCTCTTCACGCACCGGCCGCAGTGGTCGGAGTCGGCGGCCGTCGGCAAGACGCTCGTGTCGTCGTCGCTGATCGACCGGGTGGTCGCCGGGATCGGACGACCGCTGCTCGAGGTTCCCGTCGGCTTCAAGTGGTTCGTCGACGGCCTGCTGAACGGTCGCGTCGCCTTCGGTGGTGAGGAGAGCGCCGGGGCGTCGTTCCTGACCTTCGACGGCAGCCCGTGGTCGACCGACAAGGACGGCATCATCATGGCGCTGCTGGCGTCGGAGATCCTCGCGGTGACGGGCAAGTCGCCGTCGCAGCGCTACGCCGAACTCGCCGAGGAGTACGGGACGACGGCGTACGCGCGGATCGACGCGCCGGCCAGCCGGGAGCAGAAGGCGGTGCTGTCGAAGCTGTCGCCGGAGCAGGTGACGGCGACGGAACTGGCGGGCGAACCCATCTCGGCGATCATGACGACCGCACCGGGCAACGGCGCCCCGATCGGCGGCCTGAAGGTCACGACGGAGAACGCCTGGTTCGCGGCTCGCCCCTCGGGGACCGAGGACGTCTACAAGATCTACGCCGAATCCTTCAAGGGCGCAGACCATCTCGCGCAGGTGCAGAGCGAGGCGCAGCAGGTCGTCGACGCGGCGCTGGGGGCGTGAGCGACTAGCGGGCCGGCGGTGGTGGTCACCGCCCCGTTCCGGCCGGACGTTCCCTCAGACAATTTTCAGCGCGGCGCCGTTATTGTCGGAATGTGAGCAAGAAGCGCAAGCCGGGAGCATCGGTGCCCCGCACCACCAACTCGAAGTATCAGCCGAGCGCGCCGTCGAACACGATGACCTACGTGCTCGGCGGCATCGCGGTCCTGGTGATCGCGGGCCTCGTGATCGGCGGGATCTGGTGGAGCGGACGCGATCAGGGTGACACCGATCAAGCCGCGCTGGCGTCGAGTTCGACGATGATCGTCGGTCCCGAGACCGCTCCGCTCATCGACGTCTTCGAAGACCCGATGTGTCCGGTGTGCAAGGTGTTCGAGCAGCAGTCCGGACCGGCCATCACCAAGGCCGTCACCGAGGGCAAACTCCGCGTGCGCTACCACACGCTGCACTTCTTGAACTCGCGGTCGGCGACCGGTGACTACAGCTCGCGGGCTGCCGGTGCGCTGACCTGCGTGGCCGACGAGCAGAACACCGATCTGTTCCTGCGATTCCACAGCGCGCTGTTCGCCGCCCAGCCGCCCGAGGACGGCACCGGCAACATCACCAGCCCCGAGCTCGCGCGTCTCGCCACCGAGCAGGGCGCGACGCCGGCCACCGCCACGTGCATCACCGACAACGCGAAGGTCGCCCAGGCCGAGGAGAACGCGCAGAAGTCGACCGACGAACTGTCGAAGGCGACCGGCGGCCAGGTCGGCACCCCGACCGTGCTGCACGACGGCGAGCCCGTCAACGGCGTCCTCGAGGGCACCGGTTGGCTCGACAGCATCCTGGGTGGTGGCAACTCCTGAGTCGCGTGACGCCGACTCGACACCGATCGGGTCGGCGTCCTGGCGATTTGGCTGGTATCGCCGAGATGGTGTAACTTCGCCAGTGCCCTTGAACAGGGCGGAACAACAAAATACGGGGCTATGGCGCAGCTGGTAGCGCACCACACTGGCAGTGTGGGGGTCAGGGGTTCGAGTCCCCTTAGCTCCACCGAACGAAGCCCGTTCCGACTGATGTCGGAACGGGCTTCGTCGTTGGTGGGATAGAGCCTGTCGAACCGAGTTGCGTAGTGACAGCTAGGCGCTCTACGGAGGCGGCGACGTGTTCTAGCTACCGGATTCGAAGTAGGGTGCGATATCCCTGACGAAATCGGTTGTGCCAGAGGCTGCGAGAGCATCGAGGAACTGTTCGGTGGTCACCGGTGGGCGACGACGCTTGTCGGCGGTTTGGGCTACAGAGGCCACCGCACGCGCCGGATTGCGGTGGAGTAGGTCCAACAGGAACTGGTCGGAGCTGCGTATGTGCAGCCCCAGCGGCTCCACAACTGCTTTGGGAAAATGCTGGATGTTGTCGGTGACGATCGCGGCCGCGTGGCCTCTCACGGCGGCTGCGACAACGTGTCGGTCGTCGGGATCGGGCATTCCTGAGATTGCCGTTTCAAGTGGTTCCCAGCCTTCGACGCACGCGTCCTCGAAGGCATCGTTCATTGCATCGACCCGCAAGCGTGCGGTCGTCTCTGAGACTCGTCCTTTTGTCGCCCGATTGATACCGCGCACCGTCTCGTCCATGATGCGGTTGCTCCACAGAGGGTAGAACGCCCGGTGCTCGGCGAAGGTGAGCAGCAGATCGGCCTTGTGGATCGGCACCAGGACACACGCGTCGAGCATCACGCGAAACCCCGCCACTACCGCTTGCGCTCCTCGGCAATCTCGCGGCGAGATGTGCGCATGGCTTCCCGGTAGTCCTCGGCGGGCACGTCGTACAGACCGCTGTCTTCGGCGTCATCGACGAGAGCTTGCAGTGCCCCGCGCCGCTCGATTGCGCGCTGTGACTGATACTCGAGTAGATCGCCCAACTTCACGCGCCGGTGTCGGCTGCCTTCTACGGTCTCGAAGGGGATTCTGCCGCTCTCCAGCAGTTTGATGAGAGTAGGGCGGCTGATGCCGAGGTAGTCGGCCGACTCCTGCGTCGAGAGTTTCTGGTCGACCGGAGCGACAACGACCGCGCGGTGCGCGCGCATCGCATCCACGATCTGTGTCAGCGTCCGATAGACCTCGAGTGGGAGAGGAACTTCTTCACCGTCGGGCCCGACGAGCGCGGCGGGCTCGTGGTGGTGATCGAGGAACCGCGACAAATCCATGAGGGCGTCGAGGTCGGTGGCGTCGGTCGGGGGGAAGAACGTTCCTGTTCTGCGCGGTGCGGTAGTCGGGCTCATCTGACAAGTTTGCCGACTAATCGAAATATCCGCAATCCCTTGGTGGCTGTATTGGCAGCTTGGGGTCAGCGGTTCGAGTCCCCCTGGCTCCACCGAACGAAGCCCGTTCCGACCGATGTCGGAACGGCCTTCGTCGTCGAACGGGTCCGGTCAGTCGTGCCCGATGCCCACGGGCATGGGGAGGATCTCGACGCGGGCGAGGCCCGAGGTGACGGCCGGGTCGGCGGCGCTGATGGCCCGGACATCGTCCTCGGAGTCGGCGCGCACCACGCCCAGGCCCCAGTTCCCGGTCGGGTCGACGACGGGACCGAAGATCACCGCGGTGCCGTCGGCGAGGAGCCCCGACCAGTACGCGCCGTGGCGGCCCATGATGGCGGCCTCGTCGTCGGACATGTCGCCGGGACCGAAGGTGGGACGCGGCGGGACGAGTTTGTACACGAAGTGGGTCATGTTCTGACGCTCTCTCTTCAGGGGTGGGTCGATTCGATGACGTCGACGCAGGCCGCCAGGGCGGCGGCCCAGCCGCCGGAATACGCGCCGGAGCTGTAACCGCCTGGCGCGGCGCAGTCTTCGCGAAGCTGTTCCTCGCTCAGATGCTCCCAGCCGCGGTGTTCCACGGACACCCGCGTCAGAGCCGGACCGAGCGAGGTGAACGACAGCTCGACCTCGGTCGGCTCGGGAGTGTTCAGCCACGACATGACGAACCGACTCGGGGGTTCCCACACCGCCAATCGACCCCATTCGGCGGTCGTGCCGTCGTCCCAGGTCTCATAGACCCGGCCGCCGGTGAACTCGTCGATGGTCACCGTCCGTGCCCGGTCCCCGCCGATCGACATCGGCTGCAGCGGCCACCAGACCCCGATGGTCCGGACAAAGGTGGTGAAGACGTGGTCGAGATCGCTACGGACGGTGGTGGATTGACGAATCGGCGGCCGTCGGAGCGGGAGAACGGCACCGCCATCGCGACTCCCGGCGTCGTCGACCTCGCGTTCACCCGGCACGGTTCACCTCGTCGGCGTCGGTCAGTCCGCGTTCGGCCTCGACCAGTTGCCGCGCGACGTCGAGAGATGACGCCCACATGTCGTCGAGCAGGTCGCGTAGTCGGTCGATGCCCTCGGGTCGGGCGCGGTAGATGCGTCGGGTCCCCTCGCGGCGTTCGGCCAGCAACCCGGCGTCTTTCAACACCGTGATGTGCTGAGAGATCGCGGTGCGGCTGACGTCGAACCGGGCGGCGATGTCGCCCGCGGACAGCTCCTCGCCGGAGACGAGTTCGAGGATGGCGCGGCGGCGGGGCTCCGCCATCGCGCGCAGGGCCTCGTCGACGCCCGGGGACTTGTCGGTCACGCCCAGAGTCCGATCGAGTTGCCGTCGGGGTCGGCGAACATGGCGAATCTGCCGTACCCATCCGGGAGGTCCGTGGGCGGCACGAGTGCCTTGCCACCGAGCGTCTCGGCCCGGTCGAGGGACGCCTGCAGATCGTCGACGCGCATGTAGACACTCACCCCGCTGGTCCCGCCGGGTTCGGACACGGCGCCGATGCCGCCGGAGACGGCGCCGTCACCTGCGCCGGTGTCGACGAGCGAGTATTCCGGGCCGGAACTGTCGTCGATGGTCCAGCCGAACAGATCGCGATAGAACGCGGTGAGACGGGTGGGGTCATGCGAGGTGATCTCGAAGAATGCGACTGGTGCTCCCATGAGGACTCCTTGTGCCGGTATATGTCGGTAATGGCTAACGTTAGCGATCGCTGACGGAACACGCAAGGGTGTGGAGAGCCATGACCGGTCTCGGCCTGTGCCCTAGAGTCCAGCCATGGGTGTCGCACTGTCGTCGGAGGTCGTATGGGGGATTCGGTGAGTCACGACCGGCCGTGGCGGCGCCCGGGTGCTCTCCGCTACGGCCTGCGGCGGGTGCGGAACGCCGTACGTCCGCCGGTGACCATCTACCCGGCACCCGACGACATGATCAAGGACGCCGACGTCCCGGTGGTGATGCGCGACGGGGTCACCCTGCGGGTCAACGTGTATCGGCCGGCGGGGGATGGTCCGTTCCCGGTCCTGCTCTCGGCGCACCCCTACGGCAAGGACGCGCTGCCGGTCCGGACGCGGTTCGGGTGGAAGATCAACTTCCAGTACCGGATCATGAATCAACCTGCGCCGTATCGCGTTTCGAGTGAGACGGGCTGGGAGGCGCCCGACCCCGCGGTCTGGACCTCGCGGAGCTACGTCGTCATCAATGCCGACCTGCGCGGCGCGGGGACCTCGGAGGGAACCGGATCGCTGCTCTCCGACGCCGAGGCCCTCGATGTCCACGACCTGATCGAGTGGGCCGGCCGGCAGTCCTGGTCGACCGGCGCGGTCGGCATGCTGGGCGTGTCGTATCTCGCGCTCTCGCAGTACAAGGCGGCCGCACTCCACCCGCCCCACCTCGCGGCGATCTGTCCGTGGGAAGGGTTCACCGACCTCTACCGCGACTTCATGAAGCCCGGTGGAGTCGACGAGAGAGGGTTCTCCCGCATCTGGGCTCTCGTCACCCGGAAGGCCGCCCGGTTGTCGGAGGACATCGGTGCCGAACGCCGCCGCCACCCCCTGCGAGATGACTGGTGGCAGAGCAAGACACCGAATCTTACGGCCATCGAGGTGCCGATGCTGGTGTGCGCCAGTTTCTCCGACAGCAATCTGCACAGCGCGGGTTCGATGCGTGCGTTCGAGCGGGCCGGGTCGGCTCACAAGTACCTGTACACCCACCGCGGACCGAAATGGGCGACGTTCTACAGCGACGACGCGGTGGCGACCCAGCACGCGTTCTTCGACCGACACCTGCGCGGGGACACGACCAGGACCCTGCCACGGGTCCGCCTCGAAGTCCGGGGGTCGCGGACCGAGGTCACCGATGTACGCGAGGAACATGAGTGGCCGCCGGCGGCGACCACGTGGACCGAACTGCTACTCGCCGACGGTGATCGTCTGACCCGGGTCACCGGGGGAGGCGTGGCGAGTGGTTCGTCGGTTCTCGACCTGCGCGGGGCCGGGCTGGCCTACGACCTTGCCATCGATTCTCATCTCGAACTCTCCGGACCGATGAGTGCTCGACTATGGGTCAGCCTGCCGCGCGGTGGGGATGCGACGTTGTTCGTGGCAGTGGAGAAATGGGCCGGAACGCGGTGGGTCCCGTTCGAGGGTTCGTACGGATACGGCCGGGACCGCATCGTGACGGGTAGGCAGAAGCTCTCCCTGCGAGCACTGGACCGCGATGCATCGTCGGTGGCCCGGCCGGTGCACAGCTTCGACCGCGTTCAGTTGCTGGAGCCCGGTCAGATCGTGGAGATAGAGGTCGGACTCGGTTCGTCGGCAACATCTTTCATGCCCGGCGATCGCCTGCGGCTGGTGCTCGCGGGACGGAACGTCGACCGGGGCAACCCGTTGACCGGACATTTCCCCGCCCGCTATCAGACCGGTCCCCGCGGAACGTGTCGGATTCATCGGGGCGGAGATCATCCCTCGATGCTGACGGTGCCGCTGATCGAGGCGACGAATCCGGCGGCCGGTCTGAATCCGTGACGACAGCTGAGGAGAGTACGTGGTGACGACCGAACCCCCGACCTGGCTGCTACTGCCGGGAACCCCGCTGTCGCCGGCGGTGTGGGACGGCGTGCGTGCCGAGCTGGCCGAGTACGGACACGTGATCACGCCTGCGATCAGCCCGCCGCCGGGTTATGCGGATGACGACCTACCCGCGCGGCTCGCCGCCGGGGTCGCGGAATCGGTTGCGTCCGAGGCGCCCTGGCATGTGGTGGGACATTCCTTCGGCGGACAGGTGGCCCTGGAACTCGCGATCCGGCGCCCCGAGCTCGTCTCCCGCCTGACGCTGCTGTGCACCCGAGACACGCCCTTCCCGGCATTCGACGCTGCGGCAGCCGCCGTCGAGGCCGGCACCGTCGATGTCGACGGCACACTCGGACGCTGGTTCAGCGCAGACGAATTGCGCAACGATGGACCGGTCGTCCGCTACGCTCGCGAAGCCGTGGCCGCCGCGGACCACGCGTCCTGGGCGTCGGCGCTGCGCGCGATCGCCCACTTCGACTGTTCGCAACGCACCGCGTCGATCTCGTGCCCGGTGACCGTGGTCGCGGCCGAACACGACACGGTGTCCGACGTCGCCTCCATGACAGCCATGCATCAGCGGATACCGGGATCGGACTTCATCGTCCGCGCCGGGGCCTGGCATATGAGCATCTTCGACGACCCGGCCGCGGTGGCGCGAATTCTCCTTTGACGACCGGCGAATCTCGACCGTCGGGCTTCAGGTCGCGTCGGCGATGATCTGCCGCTGGGCCGTGAACATCTCGGCCAGATTGTTGCTGACCGTGGTGTCCATCGCGGGCGGTGCGTCGTCAACCGTGTTGTGCGTGACCGTGAACGATACGCCCCGCTCCTCGCCGACCACGATGATCCCGGCGAGGTGAACCTCGATCGCACCGACCTCGTACTCGCCGGTCATCCGGACCGCTTTGTAGTCACCGTCGATCGGCAGCTCGACCTTCTCGAGCGCGAGAGTGACCGGGACGTCGCCGTCCTCGAGGGTCAGCGTGAAAGACGAACAGGCGGAGACGATCTCGTCGAACTCGTCGTAACCGTTGTCGGCCGGCTTGGTCACGTCGGCACTGTAGTTGTCGAGACCGAAGAGTATCTCGCTGGAGGACGAGGTCTCGGTGAGCTCGCGCTCCGCGCGTTCGTTGCCGGTCTGCTGAGACTGGACCAGCGTCGCACACTTCTCGTTGTCCACGGTGCTGCCGTCGTCGTCGTCGGTACTGCCCGTCTCCGTGCTGAATTCGCCCGTGATGTCCGGGAACTGGTCTTCGGGCAGCACCAGTTGGAGGGCCGAGGCGGTCGGGATCGACGGTTCGTCGTCGCCACCACCGCGCAGGGTCAGCGCCAGCACCACCGCCACCACGACGATCAGTACGAGGACCAGTCCGCCGCCGCCGATGAACCACCACTTCTTGCTCCCGCTCTTGGCCGGCGGGGGCGGTTGCTGACCGAACGGCTGGCCATACGGTTGTTGGCCGAACGGCTGCTGGCCGTAGGGCTGCCCGCCATAGGGCTGTTGGCCGTACGGCTGCCCACCGTACGGACCCGGGTTCGGCGGCTGGCCGGGAGCCGGCTGCGGCCCGCCGGGTTGGTGACCGCCAGATGGCGGCCAGCCGGGTTGCTGCGGCCCCTGCGGACCCATGGCGGTCGGCTGGTTGGGGTCGTAGGGACTGCCCACGGTCGGCTCCTCCTGGTCGGTGACCTCGGGAGATTACCGCGCTTCGATGGGGGCATCGCCGGGTTTCATGCGACCGAATGAGCGACGTCCGGCGGACGGGTCCGGACGTTCACAGGAGCGCGGGCGGTGGGTATTTCGGTTCGTACAGCGTGATCTCCCCGGCGCCGGGGACCTTGACCCGGACAGTCACGCCCCAACCCTCATCGGTCGGTGTGCCGGCGAACTCGGCGCCCCGGCCGGCGAGTTCGCGCATGGTGGAGTCGAGATCGTCGCACATGAACGACACGTCGAACTTCTGATCGGTGCGCCCGGCGCTTCCCTCGTGCTCCCAGGCATTCGGGTGCGCTCCGAGTTCGCTGGGACCGGTCTGGAAGATCAGCCAACCGCCGCCCGTGTCGACGTGCGGGAAGCGCAACACGTCGCGGAAGAATGCGCGGGCGGCGTCCGGGTCGTCGCAGTAGATCAGTGTGTGCACCGCGGTGATCATGGCGCCCAGGGTAGTCGGGCCGCGGAGCCGAACCAGTGTTGTTCGCAGAAGCCGGAACCGGCCCCCAGTGCAGAATATCCGTCCCCGTGAGCCGGTGCGAAGGGCAATATGCCCTTCAAACCTGTTCTGGGGGACGCAAATTCGTGGTAAAGAGACGATCCCTCGCCGGTTACTGGCCCTTCGTGGCTCGTCGCTTGCGCTCCTCGCACCTCAGGGAGCAGGGCTGGGAGCTGCGGTTTTACAGTTCTTTCGGATTAGGGAGCAAGGGGAAGGTCAGCTCACCGCCTTCGCGACCAGCGTCGCAATGGTCTTCTCGGCCTCGGTGTCCAGAGTGCTGACCGCGAACGACGTCGGCCAGAATCCGCCGTCGTCGAGGCTGGCGTTCTGGGTGAACCCTAAGGTGGAGTACCGCTCCTTGTCGTCGTGCCCGCTGCGGAAGAAACACACGACCTTGCCCTTCAGCGCGTAGGCCGGTTGTCCGTACCAGAGCTTCGGCGCGAGGTCCGGTGCGGCCGTGGTGACGATCGCGTGGATGCGTTCGGCCAGCGCGCGATCGGCCGGGTCCATGCTCTCGAGCTTCGCGAGCAGATCGAGTTCCTCGGCCGCCTTCTTGTTCCCGCGCCCGCGGGACTTCTCCTTCTCGAGCTCCGCGGCGCGCTCCTTCATCGCGGCGCGTTCCTGATCGGAGAATCCTCCAGAGCTGCCCATTCGCGTTCCCTTCGCGGTCGACGGCCTCGGGGCCGAGGCAGCTCTCACGGTAGTGCGCGGCGGGTCAAGGGGCTTCTCGATTCCGAACCGGTCACAGGTCTCGACGCGGACTCACACCCGCCCTCGCAGGATCGCGTTCCAGTACAGGCGCGGGAGGGCATATCGGTCGAAGGCCCACGCACTCCGGCGCGGTTTGAGCGGGTCGATGACCGACGGCAACGACGACGTGACGGTCCCGTCGCGGTCGAACTCGGCGGCGATCAGATGATGTGCGTCCGTCGCGATCGGAGCGACGGTGTACCCGTCGTAGGCGGTGAGCTCCTCGCCGGCCCGCGCGGCCGCGATGTTGTCGGCGAGCACCGAGATCTGCCGTCGCAACCCGCCGCCCGACGGGTCGGTCGCGATCGCGGCGCCGTCACCGGCTCCCCAGATGGACGGATGGGTGCGGTGACGCAGCGTGTGGGGATCGATGTCGACGAGCCCCCGGCCGCGGGCGCCGGCCAAGCCCGAGTCGGTCACCAGGTCGGCGCCTCGGAAGGGCGGGACGAGGTGCAGCATGTCGTAGTGCACGTCCTGGGTGGCCGAGCCGGTGACCACGGTGACCCGGCGATCGACCGGATGTAGTCGTACCGAACTGTCGAGCAGCACGCGGACGCCGAGTTCGTCGAGGCACTCCGAGAGGCGGGCGTCGAGGGCATCGACGCCGAGCAGATGGGGCCGGTCTACGGTCAAGGTGATGTCGAGCGACTCGAGGATTCCTCGACGCCGCCAGTGGGCGGCGGCCAGGAACAGTGGTTTGAGTGTGGTCCCGGTGCAGCTGACCGGCGGACGCGGGACGGTGAACACCGCTCGCCCACCCCGTGGCATCGAGGTGACGAGATCCCAGGTCTGTTCGGCCCGGTCGAGATAATTGCTGGCCACCGCCGGGTCGGCGATCGCGAGTTCGATCCCCGGCATCGCGTCGTGATCCGGTACGAGTCCGACGGCCAGGACGAGGTCCCGGTAGCCGATGTCGGCGCCCGAGACGCAGCGGACCGTCCGCTTTCCCGCGTCGACGACGACGGCGGTGTCGCGCAACCACGTCACCCCGTCCGGCGTCACCGATCGCTGCGTGCGCTCGGCGTCCTGCAGTGTCGCCTGACCTCCGCCGACGTAGGAGAGCAGTGGGCGGTAGGTGTGGACGGCCTGCGGTTCGATCACCGCGACATCGGTGACGCCCAGGCGCAGCAGTCGCGCCGCCGCGCTGAGGCCGGCGTTTCCGCCGCCGACGATGACGACGTCGAAGTGTCGGGTCTCGCGAGATGAGGTCATGCGGGTCAATACCCGGCCGGGCGCTCGGGAAAACCGGGGGAGCCGGCTGCCGCGTGCCGGAGCCGCCTCGGCCGGGTCCTCGTGGTCCGAGAGCTGGGTGCGACCATGGACCGATGACCGCCACGCTCGTCGCCAAGGACGTCGCCGGGGGATATGCCCACCGCGTCCTCTTCGACCACCTCGATCTCACGGTGGCACCCGGCGACGTGATCGGCGTGGTCGGTGCGAACGGTGCCGGGAAGACCACGCTGCTGCGGGTACTCGCCGGTGATCTCGCGCCCCTGGAGGGGACGGTGACCCGTGCACCGTCCGACGCTTTCGTCGGATGGTTGCCGCAGGAGCACGAACGGGTTCCCGGTGAGGTGGTGCGCGCGTACGTCGCCCGCCGGACGGGGTGCGCGGCGGCGACGGCGGCGATGGACGCGGCGGCGGACGCGTTGGCCGACCCCGACGCCGCGGCGCCGGGAGATCCGGCCGAGACGTATGCGGCCGCGCTCGACCACTGGTTGGCCACCGGGGCGGCCGATCTCGACGAGCGGCTGCCCGCGGTCCTCGCCGACCTCGGGCTCGGTGACGGTGTCATCGACCCGGACGCCACCCTGATGGCGGATCTGTCCGGCGGCCAGGCCGCCCGGGTCGGGCTCGCCGCGCTGCTGTGCTCGCGGTTCGACATCGTGCTCCTCGACGAACCGACCAACGACCTCGATCTCGACGGTCTCGCGCGCCTGGAGGAGGTCGTGGCCGGCATGCGGGGCGGCGTCGTCCTGGTCAGTCACGATCGAGAGTTCCTCGCGCGCAGCGTCACCCGGGTGCTCGAACTCGACCTCGCGCAGCACACCAACACCGTGTACGGCGGCGGCTACGAGAGCTACCTCGAGGAGCGTGCCGTCGCCCGCCGTCACCGTCGCGAGGAGTACGAGGAGTTCGCGGCCAAGAAGGCCGACCTCGTCGCACGCGCTCGGACCCAGCGTGAGTGGTCGAGTCAGGGTGTCCGCAATGCCATCCGGAAAGCGCCGGACAACGACAAGATCCGACGCCGCGCCGCCACCGAGTCCAGTGAGAAGCAGGCGCAGAAGGTCCGGCAGATGGAGAGCCGGATCGCTCGGCTCGACGAGGTCGCCGAACCGCGCAAGGAATGGGTTCTCGAGTTCACCATCGGGTCCGCGCCGCGCTCCAGCTCGGTGGTCGCCACCCTCAATGAAGCGGTTGTGCGACAGGGGGATTTCGTGCTGGGCCCGGTGTCGTTACAGGTGAACGCCGGCGAACGCATCGGCATCACGGGCCACAACGGTGCCGGCAAGACGACGCTGCTGCGGCTACTGCTCGGTCGCGTCGAACCCGACGAGGGGACCGCGCGACTCGGTGCCAACGTCGCGATCGGCGAGATCGACCAGGCGCGTGGCCTGTTCACCGGTCCCCGGCCGCTGGCCGAACGGTTCGAAGCGCTGGTCCCCGAATACTCCACCGCGGACGTGCGAACGTTGCTCGCCAAGTTCGGCCTGCGGGCCGATCACGTGGACCGGCCGGTCGGAGAGCTGTCACCCGGCGAACGCACGCGGGCCGGACTCGCCCTGCTGCAGGCGCGGGGCACCAATGTCCTCGTCCTCGACGAGCCGACCAACCACCTCGACCTGCCGGCCATCGAGCAACTCGAGTCCGCCCTCGATTCCTACGACGGCGCAGTGCTTCTCGTGACCCACGATCGGCGCATGCTGCAGAACGTGCGCGTCGACCGGCACTGGGACGTCGACGGCGGCCGGGTCGGCGAGCGCTGAGTTCTCTCAGCCCGCGAGCCGGGTGTCTACCCCACGCACGTCCGCCGGCAGATCCTCCTCGGCGCTCCCGAGCCCGAGGTGCTCGCGCAGGGTCGTGCCCTCGTACTCCGTGCGGAACAGGCCGCGGCGCTGCAACTCCGGCACCACGTAGTCCACGAAATCGTTGAAGGTGCCCGGGGTCTGCGCACTCGACACGATGAACCCGTCGGCCTCACCGCCGGTGAAGGACTCCTCGATCTGATCCGCGACATCGGCGGCCGTGCCGACGAACTGCGGCAGCAGGACTCCCTGGGCGTAGAGCTTGCCGATGTCGCGGAGGGTGAGACTGTCCCGCTCGGAGAGGCGTCGGGCGACGTCGAACAGCCCCTGTGTTCCGCTCACCTGGACGTCTTCGACGGGAGCGTCGAGATCGTAGGCGGAGAAGTCGTGGTCGGTGTGAACCGACAGCGTGATCAGGCCGGAGATCGGATCGGCGAGTTCGTTGTGGAACGCCTGCTTCTCCCGGGCGATCGACTCGGTCTCGCCGATGAACGGGATGAACGACGGGAAGATGTTGACGTGGTCGGGATTTCGGCCGAAGTTCACCGCCCGCGACTTCACGTCGTCGTAGTAGGCCCGGCGTCCCTCCGGGGTCGGGTCGATCTCGAAGATCGCCTCCGCCCACCGCGCGGCGAAGTCCTTGCCGGTGTTCGACGACCCCGCCTGGATGAGTACCGGGCGATGCTGCGGTGAGCGGGGCTGGTTCAGCGGACCCCGCGTGCGGTAGTGCGTGCCTTCGTGGTCGACGGTGTGGATCTTCGACGGATCCGCCCAGACGCCGGACTCCTTGTCGGCGGTGACGGCGTCGGCATCCCAGCTCGACCACAGCTTGATCGCCGTGCTGACGAACTCCTCGGCGCGCACGTACCGCTCGTCGTGTCCGACGTGGTCGTCGAAGCCGAAGTTCTGCGCCTCGGCCTGCGACAGCGACGTCACGATGTTCCACGCGATCCGTCCACGGGTGAGGTGATCGAGGGAACCGAAGACGCGCGCGAGTTCGTAGGGGTGAAAGTAGGTGGTGGACTTGGTGACCGCGATACCGAGTCGCGTGGTGACGGCGGCGATGCTCGCCGCGACCAGGCTCGGATCGATCGTCGCCGCGGCCTGGGTGCCGCGCCGGAAGGGTTCGGACTGGTCGCCGCCGAACCGGACCGGTGCGGCGAGCAGGTCGGCGAAGAAGGCGAAGTCGAACTTGCCGCGTTCGAGGATGCGGCCGACCCGGTGGTAGTGGTCTGGCCCGAAGTAGTCGGTCTCCGAGCCGGGATGACGCCATGCGGCGTGCGAATGGGTGACGGGGGAGGCGATCAAGAAACCACCGAGGTGGAGCTGACGGGTCACGGATGATGTCCTTCGGTCTGGGTCGCCGGAGCGAGTCGGGGAGGTGCCGCCACGGGCAGGGAGGTGATCGGGACAAGTCAAGGCGCGCCGAACGCCGAGGGCGAGGGTTGCGCCCGGGGTGATCGCAACAGGCTCTTGACATACAACCAATTGGTTGTATGTTTGAGACGTGGCCGAGAACGCAGGCGAACCGACAGACGAGGACCGGGCCGACGCCCTGTTCCACGCGCTGTCGGACCGCACCCGTCGTGACATCCTGCGACGCGTGCTCGCCGGCGAACACTCGGTCTCGGTGCTCGCCGCGAAATACGACATGAGCTTCGCGGCGGTACAGAAGCACGTCGCCGTCCTGGAGAAGGCCGGTCTGCTCACCAAGCGTCGTTCCGGACGCGAGCAGCTGGCCAGCGGCGATGTCGCGGCAGTGCGTTCGGTGGCCTCGATGCTCACCGAGCTCGAAGCGGTGTGGCGTGGTCGTATCGCCCGCATCGACGATCTGCTCACGCTCGAATCACCCTCACCCACAACCACACCGGAGGAATGAACAATGCCTGTCATCGATGTGACACCCGACCTGGACGCCCGGACGATCACCATCAACGCCGAGTTCGCGGCCCCGATCGAACGGGTGTGGCAGATCTACGCCGATCCGCGTCAGCTCGAGAAGATCTGGGGCCCGCCCACCTATCCGGCGACCGTCGTCGACCACGACCTGCGCCCGGGCGGCAAGGTCACGTACTACATGACCAGTCCCGAGGGCGAGAAGTTCGGCGGCTACTGGAAAGTCGAATCGGTGGACGAGCCCACCGGCTTCACCTTCCTGGACGGCTTTGCCGACGGGGACCTCAACCCGATCACCGACATGCCCGAATCCCGCAATTCCTACGCATTCACCGAGACGGACGGTAAGACCGTCGCCACCTTCATCAGCACCTACGACTCGGCCGAGGCGTTGCAGAAGGTGCTCGACATGGGAGTCGTCGAAGGTGCGTCGTCGGCGATCAACCAGATCGACGAGTTCCTCGCGGCCTGAGGGTCACAGGTTCGAGTTGAGTGTCGGAAACCCCTCGGGCAGTTCGGCAGCCGGGCCACCGGCGCCGGACCCCGTGGGCTCGACCTCCAGCCCGTGCGTGTAGGCGGCCATCGAGATCGACCCGGCGGCATGGCCGTCCACGAGCAGATCCAGCGGGGCGTCCCCGGCGAGTCCGGCGATGTACAGCATCGGCAGATAGTGGTCCGGGGTCGGTACGGACTTGTCGAAGTCGGGATGTCCGTCCAGACTCAGCACACTCGACGGCTTGTCCAGCAACACCTCTCGGGCCGCATCGTCGAACCGGTGGGCCCAGTCGAATCCGCTGTCGGGCTTCGCGAAGTCGACCGCGCGTAGGTTGTGCACGATGTTGCCGCTGCCGATGATCAGCACACCCTGGTCGCGGAGCGGGGCGAGCCGGCGGCCCAGTTCGTAGTGGTGCTCGTAGTCCTTGAAAGCGTTGAGCGACAACTGGAGTACGGGTACGGACGCATCCGGGAACGTGTGCACCAGCACCGACCACGTCCCGTGGTCGATACCCCAGCTGTCGACGTCGTGACCGCACCACGTGGGTTTGACGACATCGGAGACCATGTCGGCGACATCCGGGTCGCCCGGGGCGGGGTACTCCACGTCGAAGAGGTCCTGCGGGAAACCGTAGAAGTCGTGGATGGTCCGTGGCCGTGGCATCGCCGTCACGGCGGTGGCGTTGGTGTACCAGTGCGCCGAGATCACCAGGATCGCTCGCGGTTTCGGCACCGATGCACCCAGAGCGGCCCAGGCCTCGGTGTACTTGTTGCGCTCCAGGGCGTTCATCGGGTTGCCGTGACCGATGAACGCGACCGGCATCGTCCCCGAGCTCGTCGCGTCTACCGCTGACATCGTCGCCTCCTCCGGCCGATTGCGGACGGAGTCGACGCTACTCCGGAATCGACGAAGTCGCCGACAGGGGTTCGGCGCCCGTGAAAATTCGACAATGCACAAGCGCTGGTCAATGCTGATTGCCGCGGTCCTCGCGATCGTTCTGGCGGCGTGCGGCACCGGGGGCGGTGCCGAACCCGCGTCCTCGTAGGCGTCGTCGTCCAACCCGCAGCAGGCGGCGCAGATCGAGTAGATCGTCGAAGGACTGATGGAGTCCCAACACCTCAAGTCGGTGATCGTGCGTGTCACCGACGACGGCCAGGAGGTGACCACCAAGGCGTTCGGCGAGTCGCAGACCGGTGTACCCGCCACCGCGGACATGCACTTCCGCAACGGGTCGGTCGCCATCGCCTACGTCGCGGCGGTGCTGTTGCAACTCGTCGACGAGAAGGCGGTCGCCCTCGACGACATCATCGCGACATGGGTGCCCCAGATCCCCAACAGCGACCGGGTCACCCTCCGGCAACTGGCGACGATGACGTCGGGGTATCAGGACTATGTGCTCGGCAACGACGCGTTCGAGATCGAGGAGCTGACGAACCCGTTCAAGGCGTGGACGACCGACGAGATGTTGTCCTACGCGGTGAACGAGCCGCTGCTCTACGCGCCGGGGACGAACTGGAACTATGCGCTCGGCCGAGGGCTATGACACCAACCAGATCTTCGCGCAGATCGGCGCCCTGATGGCCCCCGACTCCGCGCCACCGATCCCGCGGAACTGACGCCGCCGCGAGCCCCGGCCGTCGTGCTGCGAAAACCTCCCGGCGCGGGTGCCATAAGGTGGCAGGTATGGTCGACCGCCTCCCCGACGACGATCTACGGGTCGGAAACCCGGAACGCGAACGGGCCGTGACTCTTCTCAATGATGCCTTCTCGTCCGGATATCTGGAGATCGCGGAGTTCGAGGAGCGGTCCGGTCTGGTGTACGCCGCCAAGACCCGCGCGGACCTGCGAGCCGTCCTGGAACACCTGCCGAACGCCGGTCGCCTGTTCAACGAGCCGGGCCAGGCCGTAGCCGCGACCCCGGCCGTCGCCGTCCCTTCGACCGGGCCCGTGCACCTCGCGGCCGAGTGGGAGACGGTTCGACGCAAGGGCACGTGGCATGTTCCGCCGTCGACGCTGGTCACCGGCAGCATGGGCACCGTCGACATGGACTTCACCCATGCGACGTTCCTCGGGCCGTCGACGATCCTGCAGCTGCAGGTCTCCATCACCACGGTGAAGCTCCGGATCGGCCCCGATCAGGAGATAAGGTACGGCGACCTGCAACTCTCCGGATGGTCGAAGGTGAAGGACAAGGCCGGCGCACCGACGCGTCCGGGCGGACCGGTGATCGAGCTGACGGGTTCGGCGTCGGGGATGACCGGCATCGTCATCAAACGGAGCTGACGCACCGAACCGTATCGACCGGGGCTGACCGCTCGCCGTTTCGCGAACGCTGGGCGGGTTTCCTACTTGTGCTCACGTTGAACTCAACGGTGTCGCGAGTGTTTCCCGATTCGTAACGTTGCCGCACGTGGCCGACCGAACACTCAGTATCAGCGCGCCCGGCGATCCGCGGGCGGTGGACCCGGGGTCGTCCGACTCCCCATCGGCCAAGGCGGGCCGGTCGTCCCGGCTGCACACCATCCTGCGCGCGCTGTCACCCATCGCCGTTCTCGTGCTCTGGCAGGTGGGCAGCGCACTGGGGATCATCCCGCAGGACAAGCTGCCCGCACCGTCGCTGATCGCCGAGGCCGGGTGGGAGGTCCTGAACAACGGACAACTCCTCGACGCCATCGCGGCGTCGGCGCAGCGGGTCGCGATCGGACTGACGATCGGCGTCGCGGTCGGGATCGGTCTGGGCCTGCTGGTCGGCCTGAGCAAGTTCGCCGACTCGGCCATCGACCCGAACATGCAGGCTATACGCGCACTTCCGCTCTTCGGTCTGATCCCGTTGTTCATCCTGTGGTTCGGCATCGGCGAGATGCCCAAGGTGCTGCTCGTGTCCCTCGGCGCGCTGTTCCCCCTCTACCTGAACACCTCCGCCGCGATTCGCCAGATCGACGGCCGCCTGGTGGAAACCGCTCGCGTGCTGGGCTTCTCGCGGCTGACCACCATCCGCGATCTCATCATCCCGGGTGCCATGCCGCAGATCCTGGTCGGTCTGCGCCAGGCCCTGGCGATCGCATGGCTCAGCCTCATCGTCGCCGAGCAGATCGCGGCCACGTCCGGGCTGGGATACCTGATCAACAACGCGCGCGACTTCCTGCGCACCGACATCATCTTCTTCGGCCTGATCGTCTACGCCGCACTGGGTTTGATCACCGACGCCATCGTGCGTGCGCTGGAGCGCTACACGACCCGATACCAGAACCGGTGACGCCCCCAACCCGCACATCCCGAGTCCAGGAGGCCCTACCATGACCGCCATCGCCACCCGCGATCTCGAGGTCCCGTCCGCCGACGACCTGGTCGACCCCGCCGGATACGCCGCGGAAGTCGAGAACGCGAGCCTGAGCTACGGGGACAATCTCGTGTTGCGGGACGTGACCCTACGGGTCGGGGCGCACGAGATCGTCGCGCTCATCGGACGCAGCGGCAGCGGCAAGTCGACGCTGCTTCGCCTGCTGGCGGGCCTGTCGCAGACCGAGTCGGGTAGCGTCCGGACCGCCGGTCACCCGGCGGTGTCCTTCCAGGAACCGCGACTCTTCCCCTGGCGCACCGTCTTACAGAACGTCGCCTTCGGCCTCGTGCGCGAGAAGGTCGGCAAGTCACAGGCCCGCGAACGCGCGCGCCGCACCCTCGACGAGGTCGGCCTGAGCGACAAGACGGCTGCGTGGCCCGCGCAACTCTCGGGTGGTCAGGCGCAACGGGTCTCGCTCGCCCGTGCGCTCGTGGCCCGTCCGCAACTGCTGCTGCTCGACGAGCCGTTCGGCGCACTCGACGCCCTCACTCGGCGCACGATGCACGAACTGCTCATCTCGCTGTGGCGCGACAACGGGTTCGGTGCACTCCTCGTCACCCACGACGTCGACGAGGCGTTGCGGCTGGCCGACCGCGTCGTCGTCCTGGCCGGTGGCGAGATCGTCGAAGACCTCACCGTGCCCCGTCCACGTCAGACCGGCGACGCCGATGATCCCGACTCCGAGATCCCGCGCCTGCGAGCCGAATTGCTGACCGCACTCGGCGTCGCCGATCCGGCGCGCTGACCCTCCCGTTCCCTGACCGAAAGCCGATCTCGATGACACACCACCATCTTTCCGTGCGCGCATCCCGGCCCCGACGGCGCCGTGTGCTCGCCGCCGTGCTGGCCACCGCCGCCCTGACCCTGGGCCTCGCGGGCTGTGTGCAGCGGGAGGACACCGCCGAATCGATCGCGAACGAGACGGTCGACGTCGCCTCACTGCAGGACCTGACCCTCCGAGTCGGAGACCAGAAGGGCGGCACCGAAGCCCTACTGCGCGCCTCGGGCGAACTCGAGAAGCTCCCGTTCACCATCGAATTCTCCACCTTCACCTCCGGCCCGCCGCAGATCGAGGCCGCCACCGCAGGCAAGATCGACTTCGCGGTCACCGGGAACACGCCGCCCATCTTCGGCGCCGCGGCGAACGCGAAGGTCAAGATCGTCACCGGGTACGCGAACAACGCCAGCGGCGACGCGATCCTGATCCCGGGAACGTCGACACTGGCCTCGGTCGCCGACCTCAAGGGCAAGAAGGTCGCCGTGGCGAAGGGCAGCTCGGCCCACGGACATCTGCTGCTGCAACTGAACAAGGTGAATCTGACCCTGGGGCCCGGCAAGGACGTCGAACCGGTCTTCCTGCAGCCCGCGGATGCGTTGTCCGCGTTCACCTCCGGGAACGTCGACGCATGGGCGATCTGGGACCCGTACACCGCGATCGTCCAGCTCGAGAACAACCCGAAGACGCTCGTCACGGCCGAAGGCGTCTCGAACGGTTACGGTTTCGGGATCGCGGGCGACGAGGCGCTGGCCGACCCGCGTCGCAACACCGCGGTACGGGAACTGGCGCTCGGGATCGCGCGGGCCGCCAACTGGGCCGAGGCCAACCCGGAAGAGTGGGCCGAGCAGTACTCCGCCGAGGTCGGGATCGACCCGCGGGCCGGCGCGATCGCCCAGGGCCGCAGCCTCCGACCCGCGATCGCACTCGACGACAGCGTCGTGGCGTCGGAGCAGGAGCTCGCCGATGCCTTCGCCGACTCCGGGCAACTCCAGGGGCAGGTCGACTTCGCGAAGTTCGTCGACAACCGCTACGACGAGGCCCTGGCACCGCTGTTCGGCACGCCCCAGTCCTAGTGGTGCGTCTCGGAAATAAGTGACTGGTCTCCGGCGCTCGATCGGCGCCTGGCTGCGTTGTCGTCGGTCGAGATAGCTCCGCTATCCCTCCCTCCTCCGCCTTGCCAGACCACCGATCGCTCCACCGGATACCGGCCACCTATTTCCGAGACACACCACTAGTGATGCGAGAAGGGAACACGCCCATGAGCCATTTCCATTGGTTTCTGCCGACCGCCGGTGACAGCCGCGGGATCGTCGGAGCCTCACATGCATCGGCGACGAAACGGCACCCTCCGGGTTACCGTGCGCCAGACCTGCCGTACCTGATCGATGTCGCACGCACCGCCGATCGGCTCGGCTACGAGAGTGTCCTGACCCCGACCGGAACCTGGTGTGAGGACGCGTGGCTGACCACGGCCGCCGCGATCACCCACACCGAGCAGTTGACCTTCCTCGTCGCATTCCGCCCCGGGCTGATCTCGCCGACCCTGGCCGCACAGCAGGCGGCGACGCTCCAGCGATTCTCGGGTGGACGGATCGCGGTCAACATCGTGACCGGCGGTGACGAGGTCGAGCAACGCCGGTTCGGTGACTGGGTCGACCACGACCGCCGTTACGCGCGCACCGACGAGTTCGTGCAGATCGTCGACCGGCTCTGGTCCGGTGAGACCGTCGACTTCGACGGAGAGTTCTACCGGATCGCCGGGGCGTTCCTCGCGGATCCGCCGACCGATCCACCGCGGATCTACTTCGGCGGGTCGTCGGACCCGGCACTGACCGTTGCGGCCTCGCGTGCCCAGGTCTACCTCACGTGGGGCGAGCCGCCGGCGGTGGCCGGAGAGAAGATCGCGGAGGTGGCGCGACGCGCCGAGACGGTCGGCCGGTCACTCGAATACGGTGTGCGGCTGCATGTCATCGCCCGCGAGACCTCCGAGGAGGCGTGGCGGGTCGCCGACACACTGCTGCAGGGGATCTCCGACGACGAGATCGAGACCGCGTTCGCCCTGCACTCGGTCTCGGACTCGACCGGTCAGCGTCGGATGGCCGAACTCCACGGCGGACGTCGCGATGCGCTCGAGATCCATCCCGGCTTGTGGGCGGGGGTCGGGCTCATCCGTGGGGGAGCCGGCACCGCGCTCGTCGGCAGCTACGACGAGGTCGCGGCGCTGATCGGCGAGTACGAATCCGAGGGCTTCTCCCACTTCATCCTGTCGGGCTATCCGCACATCGAGGAAGCGCACTGGTTCGCCGAAGGCGTGCTGCCGGTGATCCGAGACCGGGTCGACGCCCTGAGCTGACAGCGTTCTGGACCGCTCGGGCCCCACCGGGACAGCTCAGCGGGCGAGCCACTCCGACAACCGGTCCGACGACCATGTCGTGACGATCCGGTCGGGGTCGATGCCGTGGTCGACGGCCCGCCGCGCGCCGAGGATCTTGAAGTCGAGTTGCCCGGGTGCGTGGGCGTCGGAGTCGATCGCGAACAGGCAGCCCGCGTCGTCGGCGATCTCGATCAGTTCGTCGGGCGGGTCGACCCGCTCCGGACGGGAGTTGATCTCCACGATGGTGTCGTGGGCCGCGCAGGCGGCGAACACGGCCTCGGCGTCGAAGGTCGAGGGTGGGCGGTGGCCCCGGCCGCTCAGCACTCGCCGGCCGGTGCAGTGGCCGAGGACGTGCACCCGTGGATCGGAGACCGCGGCGATGAGCCGGTCGGTCATGGCGTCGTGCGCCATGCGCAGATTGGAGTGCACGGACGCGGTCACGACGTCGAGCCGGGAGATCATCTCGTCGGTCTGATCGAGCGTTCCGTCGTCGAGGATGTCGATCTCGATTCCACGGAAGAGACGAAAGTTGCTGCTGTGACCGGTGTTCCAGTTGTCGATCGCCTCGATCTGGGCGGCGAGCCGTTCCGGGCTCAGTCCGTTCGCGACCGTGAGGCGCGGCGAGTGGTCGGTGATCGCGAGCCAGTCGTGGCCGGAGGCCTCCGCAGCCGCGGCCATCTCGTCGATGGGCGCCCCGCCGTCGCTCCAGTCGGTGTGGGCGTGCAGGTCGCCGACAACGGCCTCGACGAGGCCCTCGGCGCCGTCGGGGGCGAGGGGTGGATCTTCGCCCTGCAAACGTGCGAGGTACCCCGGTAGCTCACCGTCGGCGGCCTCGGCGATGACCGCCGCGGTGGTCTTGCCTATTCCCTTGATCGCGGTGAGAGTGCCGGCGACAGCCCGTGCGTGTAGCTCGGACGGGTCGAGTCCGGCGGCCGCCTGCCCGGCGCGGCGGAAGGCCTCCACGCGGTACGTGCTCTCCCGGCGACGCTCGAGCAGCCACGAGATGCGCTCGAGTGCGCGAATCGGGTCCACCGGAGCCGACAGCGGGGTCAGGGGCCTCATCGGCGAACAGCCCTTTCAACGCCTGTTGCCCGGCACGCGAAAGGCGGCCGGGCAACAGGTCTCATGTGTGATGACGGTCAGGTCTGACCGATCAGTGTGCGGCTTCGAAGGCCTCGATGATGCTCTGCGGGATGCGACCGCGATCACTCAGTTCGTAACCTTCGCGGATGGCCCACTCGCGAATCGCCTTGGTGGTCTCCTTGTTGCGTCCGCCCCCGGTCGCAGTCGACGCCGTTGCGGTGCGCTTGGTCACGCGACCGGTCTGGCGGGAGATGTCGAGGTACTTCGACAGCGAATCGCGGAATTGCTGCGCGTGCTTCGACGAAGTGTCGAACTCGTAGTTCTTTCCATCGAGTGACCACCGGACGGTTTCGTACTGATCCAGCACCTTACCGTCGAGATCGTCGATGACCTGAACGATTTCCTTTTTCGCCATGAATTGCTTGTCCCCTCGAATTGTGTCATCCGACCAAGACGGACGTGCAAGGCCCGAAAACCTGCGTCCCCCCGTTTTGATCTATTCCAACTGTGCACAGCTTAGACTCAAACCATGAGTACTTGCTGAGAACCCCCGCCTAGACCATAAATCATTGAATAGCGTTAGGGAAGTCGAGACACGTCCGTTTGTTGACAAGTCGGATCCATGCTGGTCTCGACGGCGGGTTACGCGCAGTGGCGGACCGGTTCGAAGTAGGTGTGGTCTAGCTCGTGGGCACAGCCCCGGTCGTCCGCCGGGACGATTCGTCCGATTCCTCGGGCGACACGCTCACCAACGCTTCGGGCGCCCGATCTGCTGCATAGATGGTTTGGTAACCGTTCGGGGTGATTGCGAATCCTGATTGAGAACGCGATTCGAGACAGAACATACCGACGGTCTCAACGAGACAAGAAAATCGTGATATCGAAATTGTGCGACCGAAGTCGACAATCGAACTGCGATACAGAACGGGATATCGATTGGCGCACGCACCGCGCTGCGGTCCATCCGGTCCCAGGACGGCGTAATCCCGGGCCCAGTCGCAGGCGCCCGAGTCGGACGACGGGCGTTCCGCCGAGGAATCGTCGTCCGCATCCTCATCGATCCGACAGGCGAGGGCCGACGAACCGTTGGTACCGGTCGAGCAATTCACCGCCCGATCCGGCGTCGAGAAATGGAAACCGGACGAGTCCTGCAGCGGCGAATCCTCCGTCACCGAGCCCTGGTGGAAACGCGAGTTGTCGACGCGTGGTGCCATTGCGACGACTCGCCCGATTGTCCAGTCGGGCAGATTCCGCGCCGAGTCCTCGCCGGTGGTCGATGTCGTCGACGAGGACTCGATTTCGGTCACCGTCGACAACTCGTCGGTGGGCGGAATGACGATTCGGGACGGGCCGGAGTCCGACGGCAGGGAGCATCCGGCGAGTGCGACCGAAACGGTCAGAGTCCCGATTGCCGCGGTTGCGCAGATCACGCGCAGGAATCGGCGGTCGCGGGACCGTGATGTGGATTCGGGGCGGGGTCGCCGATTTCCGTACCCTTGCACTGTGCCGACCCCCAAGATCGTCCTGTTCTACGTCTTCGTTCCGCTGCCCGATCCCGAGGCCATCCGGTTGTGGCAGCTGGCGGTGTGCGAGTCGCTCGGGGTCCGGGGCAGGATCATCGTGTCACGCCACGGGATCAACAGCACCGTCGGTGGCGACATCGCCGCGGTCAAACGCTACGTCAGGACGACCCGCGCGTACCCCGGGTTCGCGGGGGCGGACATCAAATGGTCCGACGGCACGGGCCGGGACTTCCCGCGGTTGAGCGTGCGCGTCCGGCCCGAGATCGTGACCTTCGGGGTTCCGGACGAGATCGAGGTCGACGAGAACGGGGTCGTCGGCACCGGAACCCGGCTGAGTCCGGAGCAGGTGCACGAGCTCGTGGACGCCCGCGGCGACGACGTGGTCTTCTTCGACGGGCGCAACGAGATCGAGGCCGAGGTCGGGCGATTCGCCGGCGCGGTCACGACCAAGGCGCGCACCACCCGGGACTTCGTGCCGTTGATCGAGAGCGGCGCGTTCGATCACCTCAAGGACCGGCCGATCGTCACGTACTGCACGGGCGGCGTGCGCTGCGAGGTCCTCAGCACGGTGATGCGGAACCGCGGGTTCGCCGAGGTCTACCAACTCGACGGTGGCATCGTGCGTTACGGCGAGCGGTACGGCGACGACGGGCTCTGGCAGGGTTCGCTCTACGTCTTCGACGACCGCATGGGCGTGGAGTTCTCCGACCACGCGGAGGTGCTCGGCCGCTGCGTCGAATGCCGTCGTCCGACGAGCAATGTCGCCAATCACCCCGATCGGGACGGCCGCGACCTCGCCGTGATCTGTGCGGACTGTCTGGAACCCGGCCGCCGGTGATGAGCGCTGCGAAGACCCCCGATCGCCGCGGTCCGGTTCCGGTCGTCGTGGTGGCCGGGTATCTGGGTTCGGGAAAGACGACACTGCTCAATCATCTGTTGCGGTCTGCCGGGCGCACCGGCACCCGTCTGGGCGTGCTGGTCAACGACTTCGGCAAGGTGAACATCGACGCGCTGCTCGTCTCGGCGCAGGCGGACGGCACGGTGAGCCTCGGGAACGGGTGCATGTGCTGCACCGTCGACGCCGACGGCCTCGCGAACGCGCTCACCTCGCTGGTTCGTCCGAGCGCTGGGATCGACGCCATCGTGATCGAGGCGAGCGGGATCGCCGAACCCAAAGCGCTCATCCGGATGGTGACGTCGGTGGCGGACGCACGACTCCGCTACGGCGGACTGGTCTACGTGGTCGACGCCGCGCACGTCGAGGAGGTGCGCGGTACGCATCCGGAGCTGGACTCGCACGTCGCGATCGCCGACCTCGTGCTCGTCAACAAGGTCGACCTGATCCCGGATGAGTCCCGGCGCGTCGTCGAAGAGCTTGTCGCACAACTCAATGCGACCGCACCGCGGGTGGCGACCCGGAATGCCGCGATCGATCCGGCGCTCCTGTTCGATGTCGTTCAGCGCGACGTCGCGCAGGCTCGGTCCGGCCAGATGGCTTTCGACGAGTTGCTGCTCGACGACGCGGGTCACGCTGACCACGAGCATCTGCACGCTGAATACGAGTCGGTGTCGTTCTCCAGTGACCGGCCGATGGATCCGCGGCGCCTGGCGCGATTTCTCGAACGTCCGCCCAATGGGTGTTTCCGGATCAAGGGAATCGTCCATTTCGACGTACCGAGGCATCGGCAGCGGTTCGTCGTGCACGGAGTCGGCGGCTTCGTGCGCGTGATGCGCGAATCCTGGGAAGGGCGGCGTCCGGCCACCGAACTCGTCGCGATCGGGCGCGGTCTCGACGAGGCGGCCGTGCGCGCCGAACTGGAGGCCGCCGTCGCCCGACCGGAGGACGCTGCGGACGAGAACGGCATCCTCGGAATCCTGCGGCACCTGACGGACTGACCCGCGACACGCTCGACACGCCGATCGGAGAGGTCACAGCTCCCTAACGAAATGCCGTTCTCCCAGGACGACCATTTCGGAATCCCGCATTCGTTTGTTTCACTGTTATGTCTGTGACCAGTGTGACCAGTGGTACTCAACGGGAGGGAGTGAGGCAAGTGACCAGCGCCTCGGCGCGTCGCGGCCTCGACAGCGCAATGTTCCGAAAGACGACAGCCCAACGCCTTGCCACGATCGGCTTCGCCATGGTGGCCGCCACGTCGATGGCGGTCGCCTCGAACGTGGTCGCGGCACCCGCCGAAGCGGCCCCCGCCCGCGGGACGGCACTGGCGGGGAAGACGATCTTCCTCGACCCCGGTCACCAGGCCTCGGCCGCCGGTCACGACCTCAGGGCACAGGTGCCGGACGGGCGCGGTGGCAAGAAGGACTGCCAGACCAGCGGCGCGACCGGTGTGAACGGCGCCAAGGAGCACACGGTCAACTGGCAGATCGGGCAACTCGTGAAGGCCGGCCTCGAGAGCCAGGGGGCTCGTGTGGTCCTGAGCAGGCCGGACGACACCGGGTGGGGCGGTTGTGTGGACGAACGCGCCGCCGCGGCCAGTCGCTCCGGAGCCGCGGTCGCGGTCAGCCTGCATGCCGACTCGACGGCGCGGGGAGCCGACGAGTCCAAGAAGGGCTTCCACATGATCGTGCCGTCGCTGCCGGTCCCGGATGCCACCGTCGACCGCGTGCAGTCCGGCGAGGGACGCAAGGCCTCGACCACGATGCGCGACGCCTTCGTCAAGGCCGGGTTCCCGCCGGCGAACTATGCCGGCGTCCGCGACGGCATCCAGACCCGTCCCGACATCGCCGCGGTGAACCTGACCAAGGTCCCGGCGGTGTTCATCGAGATGGGCAACCTCGCCAACCCCGGTGAGGCCAAGGCGCTTGCCGGCCGGGACGGTCAGGTCAAGTACGCCATGGCGATCACCGACGGAATCCTGAACTACGTCAACGGGAACGCCGCGACCGGAGCGGGCCCGGCGCCGTCGGTGCCGACGGACGACGCCAGCGGACTGTCCTCGGTCATCCCCTTCGTCGAGCAGCTCCTCGCCACCGAGGACCCCGAAGCCGTGGCGCGGCTGCTGATGACCCAGGGCCAGGACGTGTCCGCACAAGTGCTCAAGGCGATGCTGACCATCGTCTACGCGCTCTTCGACGGGAAACTGCCGATCGGCTGACGTCGCCGGCGCGCGGCCCGATCCGGCGTGGGCGATCCGTCGATCGGCTGAGGTCCGCCGCGGCGGACGGCTAACCTCGCGTCATGGGTCTCAAAGAGCTGCTGTTCATGGACACCCCGGTGCCGTCGCTGCGTGGCCGCAAGGTCCTCATCACCGGCGCGGCGAGCGGAATCGGCAGGGCCACCGCCCAGGCCGCCGCCGCCCGGGGCGCCGAACTGGTGCTCACCGACCTGCACGCGGATCAGCTCGACGAGGTCGTCGCGGCCATCACCGCGGCCGACGGAACGGTCCTCTACCACGTGGCCGGGGACGTCTCGGACTTCGACTGGGTGGCCGGGTTCGCCCGCCAGGTGGACGCCGAGGTCGGCGTCATGGACGTGGTGATGAACATCGCCGGGATCTCGGCGTGGGGAACGGTGGAGAATCTCGAACACCGGCACTGGCGGAAGCTGGTCGACGTCAACCTGATGGGGCCGATCCACATCATCGAAAGCTTTGTGCCGCAGATGATCCGACGGGGGCGCGGTGGACACATCGTGAACGTCTCCTCGGCCGCCGGACTGCTGGCGCTGCCCTGGCACGCCGCATACAGCGCCAGCAAGTTCGGGCTGCGGGGCGTGTCGGAGGTTCTTCGATTCGATCTGCGGCGTCACGGGATCGGGGTGTCCCTGGTATGCCCCGGCGGGGTGGACACGCCACTGGTCGACTCCGTGGAGATCGTCGGCATCGACCGCGAGAACCCGCGGGTCAAGGCCGCCATCAACGGATTTCACAAGGTCGCGGTGTCGCCCGACGTGGCGGCGGCGGCGATCCTGACCGGGATTCGCAAGAACCGCTTCATGGTCTACACCTCGTTCGACATCCGGTTCGGGTACTGGTGGGCGCGAAAGTTCGCACTGCCGTATGAGATCGCGATGCGAGTCGCCAACGATCGTTTCGACCGGCTCGCGCGAGTGAGTGCGAAGAGTCTCGAGGCGACGGCGACCGACGAGCATTCCTCCCGGTGAGTCCCGCCTTCACCAAGACGCTGCGCGAGAGCGGCCCGCGGGGCGGTCATCCCGACTTCTTCGCGGCCGAAGCCGCCGGGTTGCGCTGGCTGTCGGCGTCGGGAGCGCCTGTCGTACAAGTGATCTCGGTGAGCGAAGACGCCATCGAGCTCGAACGCCTCGAACGCGGTCGGCCATCGCCCGGAGCGGCACGGGAGTTCGGGGCCGCGCTCGCTCGGATGCACGACGCCGGCGCCCCGCAGTTCGGTTCCCCGCCTGCCGATGCGGACGGAACACCGTTCTCCGGTCAGCTGTTCATCGGTCGCCGAGAGTTGAGCTCGGTCGAATACCGGTCGTGGGGTGAGTTCTATGTCCGGGAACGGGTGGAACCGTATCTGGCCCCGGCACGCGCGGCCGGGAACCTCACGACCGAGGACGAGGACGCGGTCCGCGACGCATGTGCCCTGATCGCGGACGGCGTGTTCGACGACGACGAGGGGCCGGCACGCATCCACGGCGACCTCTGGAACGGGAATGTGATGTGGACTCCGCGGGGCGTGGTGATGATCGACCCGGCCGCGCACGGCGGTCATCGGGAGACCGATCTGGCGATGCTCGCACTGTTCGGGTGCCCGCACCTCGATGCGGTCCTCGACGGCTATCGAGACGCGCACCCGCTCGTCCCCGGCTGGCAGGACCGCGTCGACGTCCACCAACTGCATCCGCTCGCCGTGCACGCGGCCGGCCACGGACCCGGATACGGCTCGTCGCTGGGCCGCGCGGCGCGGGCGTCCGCCGCCCTCGCCCGCGGCTGACACGCGCCATAATCGTCGGCGTGACTCACAACGCGCTGCCCCGACCCGGTGTCCTCGTCGTCTCGGCGACGCGGGCCGAGGCCAGACATGTGCCGCCCGGGATGCGGGTGCTCGTGACGGGCATCGGCAAGGTGCGCGCGACGATGGCGCTGAGCCGGGAACTCGCCGGCGGGGCGCCGGTCTCCGAGGTCATCAACATCGGTACCGCGGGGGCCCTGCGCGACGGTGTGAGCGGCGACGCCGAGTTGGGTCTGTTCCTCCCGTCGGCCGTGCTCGAGCACGACATCAGCAGCGCCGAACTACGGGCGATGGGTTATGAGATGACCGACCGCTGGGAGCTACCCGGCGGCGACGGAACGGTGCTGGCGTCCGGGGACACCTTCGTCGCGGATCCGGTTCGTCGGCGCGAACTCGCCCGGCATGCCCACCTCGTCGACATGGAGGGATGCGCGGTCGCCCACGTGAGTGCCGAGTTCGGCGTGCCCTGCCGCCTGATCAAGGCGGTCACCGACAACGCGGACGAGGGTGCGATGGAGTGGCCCGCGCTCGTCGACGCCGCAGCGCGTCGGCTGGGGCGTTGGCTGGAACGCAACGTCGCGAGCTGAGGCTCAGGACCGCGTGTCGGCGACTCCGGCCGGGGGGATGTCGGTTGCCGACTCGTACGTCGGGATGTCCGGGCGTCGCGGCGCGGGCGTGGCGTCCGACGGCGTGAGGTCGGGGGCCGCGAGGTCGGCGACCGTCGGTCGCCGTGCGCCCGTTGCGGTACGAGAACCCTTCGTCGCCGAGCGGGACGTCGCGGACGGCCGGTCCGGAGCGCCGGTCGAACGCGGTTTCGCCCGCGATCCCGGCGCGGCCTTGGTCGAGGAGGGCGAAGACTGCGCTGCCGATCGGTTCTTCTCGGGAGACGCCGACGGGGCCTCGGTGGCGGCTCCGGACGAGCCGGCTCCCTTGGCGCGACGATGCGTTGCCGCGCGGCCCGAGGGCCGGTCGGCATCGCCGCTCCCGGCCGCG